>LDZQ01001147.1_pt1 | contig 85255 bp, 99 predicted proteins | sample 615361 | NCBI WGS metagenome assembly LDZQ01 (sample SAMN03408297, study PRJNA278302) | terrestrial metagenome | isolation source: oil reservoir sample I2 | place: USA: Alaska, North Slope, Ivishak formation | collected 2013 | reverse complement strand
GATTAATGGGGTGTGGCTTAACCACACCCCTTAATGCGCTATTTTGCCGGCTTTTGTAAAAAGCCGACGTGAGTGGATTATGGGGGATGGCATAGCCATCCCCCTTAATGCGCTGTTTTGCTGGCTTTTGTAAAAAGCCATGACATAACATTATGAAATGGCATAATCACACAATCAACAGCCTCTGCCCCCATTCCGCCACCACAAAAGGGCTTATATACTGCCAGCCCCTCTCTGGAGGTGTGGTGCCACAGCACCACAAATCAACCGCTGCATAGCGTCTTGCTCCGGTGGTGTAGCTCGGCCAATCATTTCGGCCTTTCGAGCCGAAGACCCGGGTTCAAATCCCGGCCGGAGCATTTCTATCTCTTTTCAGGTCTCGCCCCCAGCAGACCATGGACTGCCCCTGTATAGGCTCGTGATGCTCCGCTCGGGGATTGAATTCACCCAGCACCCCTGACGTACCATGCGATTGGGCTTTTGCTTATGGTCAGTAGTACAACCAGCAAACTTACCCAGAGAAACCACATATTACATATAGCACCCCGAGGCTACAGGGGGCCATGTATCAGGTGGTTCTCATAGGCTTAGGCGGCTTCATAGGTGCCGTGATGAGATTCCTCCTCTCAGGATGGGTTCAGAGCGGGTTTGGTTCATTCCCCATTGGTACACTATTCGTAAACTTCACTGGAACGCTGGGTCTTAGCACCGTGATGTACCTCTCGGAGTATGGAGGGCTGTTCAGCAGTGATGTGAGAATGTTCCTCACAGTGGGCATTATGGGAGCATTCACGACCATGTCCACTTTTGGCTATGAGTCACTAAGACTGCTCGAGCAGAGCGAGATTTTACTTTTTATTGAGAACATAGTGGGAACATTAATATTGGTAATGCTCGCTGCATATTTAGGAAAGATGATGGCAGTCACTATGTGGAGGCTTTGAGATGAAAAAAGAATCCGACGCCATTATGCTCAGAATCTTCGTGGGTGACTCAGACAAGTATGAAGGAAAGCCACTCTACAAATACCTTGTTGAGATGTTCAAAAAGGAGGGCATCGCGGGGGCGACTGTTCTAAGGGGCTTTCTGGGATATGGAAAAACCAGCTGCCTTCATACTGCCTCCATTCTCAGGCTTTCTGCTGACCTTCCAATCGTCATAGAGGTTATAGACTCAGAGGACAAAATCGAAAAAATCAAGGTCAAACTCGGCGAGATTGTAAAGGGGGGGCTCATCACACAGGAGAGGGTGAAGGTCATACTATACGAAGGAGACAGTGAAGAATAGCTTCTGCCAGCTCGTCCCCATCAATGGCCGTGCCCTGTCCTGTCAGCCGCCAACGCCACCCCCTTCCTCATTCCCTCTATTTCCTCTGCCAGCCTTGCCACCCTTTCAATCGCCCTCTCTGGCAAGCCCTTTCTTCTCATATCAGAGAGCGTATCCTCGATGCTCACATACCTCACACCCTCCGTGAGGTTGTCGGCATGGGCAACTATCTTCTCCTCGAGCGTCCTTGGTGTGTAGTCCTTGGGGGGAAGCCCGAGGGCCTCTGCCTCATCCATTTCAATTCCTCCTCCTATGTGACGCTCGATTATGAGGCATATATCCTCGTCAAACCCGAACCTCTCGGCTATGCACGCACCCACCACGGCATGGGCGATGGAGTGGGTATAGGCCCTTCCGAGGTCATGCAGCATGGCACCGCACCGCACGGCCTGCACATCCACGCCATGAGAGAGCACAAGCTCGGTTGCTATCCTGTGGGCAAGCCCCTCGACTGCAACACAATGTGCATACACTTGTGGCTCACATAGCCTTTCCACAAGAGCCCGAGCCTTCTCAAACGTCCTCACGCTTAACCCCCAGTGTCTCCCTGAGCTTGGATATCCGCTCTTCAATCGCCTCTATAACTTCGGTGTTGTCCTCAAACACGAGCATCGAGGAGCAGCTGGCGCACGTGAACTCCATTTCTGCTGCCTCCGCAAAAGGCACTTTATATCCACAGATATTGCATGCATAGAACATGTTGTTTCTTTCATATTCAAGGCGTCTTTCTAGATTAGCGAGCAGTTTTCTCATCTCATTCTCCAGAACCTTGTCTATCCTGGATAGATCAATTCTCCAGAGGTATGTGAGCCACCCACTCTCCTCGTCCTTCTGGCGCCTGTAGGTGGCGAGTTTGTTCTCATAGAGCAAAAATAGGGACTTTCTCACGGTGTTCAGGTTGACCTGAGTTATGGCTGCTATCTCCTCATCCGTTATCTCGCCATTGGGCACCCGCTCCACCATCTGGAACCCTTCCTCCCCAAGCAACCTCAGAAGGTATTCCTTGGCGACGGGGTGAAGACCGTTCTCCTCCCTGTGCATACCGTTTTCACTCATAGTCGTGTCCACGCCTATCCATTCCTTATTTCTGAGTCTGTGTATATATGAGTTGCTCTCATACATCCAACAGCGAGAAGTCCAACCCTTATATATCTTGAGCCTTCAGTTGCTCACATGAGTAAGCAGTTAGCGGTCATAAGGGGAGACGGCGTGGGTCCAGAGCTCATAGGGCTGGCAATGGACGTGATGAGCGCCACTGAGCCAGATGTGGAGATGGTCGTGTGCGAGGCTGGAGCGGAGTGGTGGCAGACGCATGGGGGAGATTCGCTCATCCCAGATGAGACATGGGATGTGCTGTTTGATGCCGATGCATGCTTCAAGGGGGCCACCACCACACCCGGCACCGTGGGGGCTCCAAGGTCAGTGGCTGTATCCATAAGGCAGACATTCGAGCTGTATGCCAACGTTCGCCCCATCAAGACGTTTCCCAACACACCCTGTCCGCTCGGAGAGGTGGACTTCGTGTGCACGAGGGAGGCCACTGAGGGGCTGTACTTTGGGCACGAGGTCGAGATAACGCCCGAGGTTGCGATAGCGATACGCAGAATCACGAGGCACGCCTCTGAGAAGATTGCTGCCTATTCCTTTGCCGAGGCGATGAGGAGGGGGTGGGACACCGTGGTGGCAATCCACAAGAGCAACATCTTACGGCACACGTGCGGGATGTTTCTTCAGGCAATGCGAAGGGTGTCTGAGGAGTTCCCCCACATCAAGCTGTGGGAGTACCATGTGGACAACATCGCCCAGCAGCTCATCAAGAACCCCCAGCTGTTCAACCACAAGGTGCTGGCATCCACCAACCTGTTCATGGACATCATCTCCGAGGAGTGTTCTGCGCTCGTGGGCAGCATAGGGCTGATATACAGCGCCAACATTGGCGACACCTATGCGATGTTCGAGGCTGCACATGGCTCTGCCCCCAAGTACAGGGGTATGGACAAGGTGAACCCCACTGCGACCATCCTTGCTGGGGCATGGGCTCTGGAGTATCTCGGAGATAAGGAGTGTGCCAACGCCATATTCAGGGCTACCGAGGACGTGATATCAGAGGGCAAATATGTCACGTATGACCTGGGTGGCGCTGCCAAGAGCAGCGAGATGGCGAACGCAATCAAATCCAGGGTGAGAGATTATCTATGAGTCCCTTTGGGGCGCTTTCCACCCCCTTCTTTAGCTCCTCCTTTACGAAAAACGCCTCTTCAAATCCCTTTGGAGCCTCACCCTCGTAGCGGGGGAGGATGTGGACGTGCACATGGGGCACCACCTGACCTGCCACCTGTCCGCTGTTGAGGCCAATGTTGAGCCCGACTGCTCCAAGCTCATGTGTGAGCCTGTGTGCCACCTTTCGCACGGCTGCAAACAGCACCCCAGCCTGCTCTTCAGACAGGTCGAGCAGCGTTGCAGCATGTGTCTTTGGAATCACGAGGGTGTGCCCCTTGGCTCTGGGGTTCACGTCCAGAAAGGCGAGCACATTCTCATCTTCATACACTATCGTTGCGGGAACTTCGCCCTTTGCTATCCTGCAGAATATGCATTCCATGCACCATCACCATCCATAGCTCGACTTCAGCCGTGAACTACCACCGCCTTTAGGCGGTGGCTTCCAGCGTTCAGGGTAGGCTTTACGCTTACCCCCTCATCTGCTGGTTCGGGGGGTTCACAGCTCCCCCATCCCGCAGAGCTCATTACCCTGCGGGCTATGTTTATACATGCGTTTAAATCTCGGTCGTATTCCATACCACATTTCGAGCATCTGTAGATTCTACCATCAACTTTTCGGGCAACATGCCCACACCTATGGCATTGTTTTGATGTATTTCTGACTTCTTTTTTGCTTAGATATCTTACCTCTATTCTTTCGAGATTGGCTTTATACTCGATGTATGTTTGAAGCCTCCTGAATGGTAGGGAGTGGAATCTCATATTAAGCTTCTTTGATTTGGTGAAGCTGTCTCTTATTCCCGTTAGGTTTTCCATTACTATGACTGGTCTTGGAAACTGCTTAGCATACTCGACTATCTGATTGGCAATCATGTGAAGTTGCTGGTTGACTATACATCTTTCTTTTCCTCTGAGCTCTTTGACCTTTTTCAGCAACTTCTTTCTCTGGAGGTTTCTCCTGATGTGTCCATAGTTTCCTCTAATTCTCTTGATTTCCTCTCCTCTCCAGAGCTGTCCTTTCATCGGCTTATCTGGGTTGTTTTTGGATACAGCAACGGCAACTGCAAGATTCTTCTCACCCCTGTCTATTGCTATGATTGTTTCTGGTTCGTCGGGAAGCTCAACTTCTTTCTTAAGCACGAAGTGAACATACCACTCTCCATTCTTTTTTACCATCTCCACCGTGCAGAACTGCCACTCTCCTTGTAGAGCCTCCTCTATCAACTTCTGCTGTCTCTCCAAACTTAATCGGTAATGAGATTCTTGTCCTTCTATTCAGGCTTAGCGTAAGCCAGTATGGTGTTAAAACATTGATTGTTTTGGTAAAAGAGTAACACCTCTTGTCGAATCTGATTGATATACTCCCCACCATTGGTTTTTCTGCTTATTGAGGTTGAAGAGTTGCTTCGCCTTTTTATAGCTATTTTCGTGCAGAAATTTCTTTGAAGCTGAGTTAAATCCCAAATACCAGTTAACAAGTTTGAGATATTCTTCCAGACATTTATTCAGAGCTAAAACCTTCTGCTTGTTTGGTTTGAATACTTTTCCTATCACAGTTAACTGGACTTCCTTCTTCATGGGAACATCCCTTAATCTATTTCAAGGATTCAATATCTAAAAATCTTTTTGCCTAATTGTGGCAACCGCAATTCATCCACCGGTTAAAACTGGTGGTCTTCTTGCGGTAGCTTCTATAAAAAGCCCTACCATGGCACCTGTTTTTTTCCCATGAGATACCCAATCACGTTGGAAGCAACGTGGAGCACGGGCGTTATGATGATGACGGCGAGCATCACACCTGTGGTGAACTGCTCGAAGAACCACTCTCTGGCAACGAGGGCAGTGAGCAGCCATGCCCCAGCCACGAAGTCGAGCTGGTCTATGGGAGGTAATGGCGAGCCCCGCTTTAGCCCCAATCTTCGCTTGAAAAAGCTCGCTGCCATGTCTCCCAGAAGAGCGCCAACCGATAGACAGAACACGATGATTCCAGCCTCCAGCCCCTCTCCAAAGGCTGGAAGCCTCACGTCCAAATGTTGCAACGTCTCCTGAGCCGTGGACAGCATCAACATCTGAAGGATGCCCACCCCCACGCCGCAGGCACTTCCAAGGGCAAGCCCTCTAAGAGTCTTGCCATCTCCAAGTGCCCTCCTCCCATCCCACAGCACCAGCCCTCCATCGATCGACCTTCCCCCACCGAACAGAGCGGCAGAGCAGTTGGCCACGTAGGCTGGAAGCATGAGCCAGATGGCGACCACCAAGCTTTCAAGCACCATTACCACTTCCAGCTGTGTAATGTCCGACGAGAATAAAAATACTTGCAACAATGGTGATGAATGTTTATTACAGAGTAATCAACACGTCAAAACCAAAAGAGCGAGTATCAACGGAACCGCATTTGGAAAGCTTTTTATAATGAGACGAGAGTATCAAATTAGCTTGCTATATAGTAAATGGATTTGTAGTCCGTGCTCGCCCTCCAAGAGATGAGCACGGACTGCACATCGGGGTGATGATGCGCGATTTAATGTGTGCTACTTTACGTAAAAAGTTTTGTGTGCTGGGTGCGTGTCGAGTTCGTGTGTGTCGTGTGTGCGCATCTGCGGGGAGCTCACTCATCGTCCACTCATCCTTTTTAGTAGCTCTATAGCCTCCTCCAGCCTGAGTGGTGGCTTCATTCCCGCCTCCGAGAAGAGCCTCACGAGCAGGGGCTCCTTGAGACCATGCGACCGCAGCAGCTGCACATCCGAGAGCACCTTGTGGGTGCCTCCAGAAGATACCACTCTTCCCCCAGCGAGGAGCACGGCCCGCTCACACGTTTCTGCAGCAAACTCCATATCGTGAGTTGCAATCACCTTGGTCTGAGGGAGCTCACAGAGCAGCTCCATGAGTCCCTCTCGCGCCGATGGGTCGAGGTTACTCGTGGGCTCATCGAGGGCGAGCACCTCTGGCTGCATGGCCAGCACCCCAGCAATGGCTGCTCTCTGGCGCTCTCCCTGGCTCAGGTGGTGTGGATGGCGCTTCTGGAACTCCCTGCCCACAAGCCCCACCATCTCCAGCGCCCCTACCACTCTTCTTCTCACCTCTTCTCTGGGCAACCCCATATTGAGGGGGCCAAATGCCACATCCTCCTCCACTGTGGGGCAAAAGAGCTGGTCGTCTGGATTCTGAAACACCAGCCCGACCTTGGAGCGTGCCCAGCGCACGTCATCGTCTACATGGCGACCCAACACATGGACCCTTCCCCGCTCTGGTCTCAGTATGCCATTTAGATGAAGGAGAAGTGTTGACTTACCAGCCCCGTTGGGCCCTATGAGGGCCACCGCCTCCCCCCTCCTTACCGAGAGCGAAACTCCGGCGAGGGCATATCTGTCCTCCCCCGGATAGCGGTACCATACATCATCCAGCATGAGGGCAACATCGTCCTCGCCCCCTCCATCCAGACTCATGAGAACACCCCCATCAGCGACAGCCAGTGCTCTGAGCTCAGGGTACCCAAGCCCAGCAGCAAAACGATTCCGCCCACCACCACATCCCTCCTTTGGAGTGGCATGCTCTCGAGGGTGGGCAGCTCCCCCTTGTAGCCCCTCGATAGCATGGCTGCGTACACACGCTCGCCCCGCTCGTAAGAGCGTAAAAACAAGCTCGCTATAATCATTCCAGCCGTCCTGATGTGCCACATGCTTCCCAGCCATCGCCTCTCGCGAACCGTGCGGGATTCCCACGCCCGTTTCATGGTGGTTATCTCCTCCACCAGCAGGAAGAGATAGCGGTACATGAACGTCATCACCATCAGATATATCCTCGGGACTCTCAGGTGCTCCAGCGCCCTCAGTATGTCGTGAAATGGGGTGGTGGAGGTGAGCACCACCACGCAGAGCACGGCAAGCACGCCCTTGGAGCTCACCCTGGTGAGGACGTCCAGTCCCGTGGGGCTCAGCGTCAGTGTCAGGGGCCCCACCGTGTATAATTCCTTGCCATCCCCGAAGAGCGGTACGAACAGGGCGATTCCGCCAACGAAGGGCATCACCATGAGGGTGCGAGTGAGAGCAAACCGCAGGGGCACACGGGCAAGGATCAGAAGGCACACGAGCACGAGGAACACGATCGCGTACTGGGTGGCGTGCAGAAAGAACAGCGTACGCTCACCCACCCACTCGCTGTAGAGCGGTGCTCTGGAGAGCACCACACCCACCAGCAATCCTAAGAGTGATACCACCTTCACACGGGCGTCCAGCGCGTGAATGGGGCTCTCATTCCATGCATATCTCTCGAGCACGTTGTGCACAGCATATCCCTTCCCTCTGATCACCATGCCTCGGAGGTGGCATTACCCAACCAGCAAACCGCCCGGTAGCTGTTGCATTAATTCGGGTGTTAATTAATCTTACTGCTCAGGGGATAGTTATTACCATGAACAAAAGTTGTTTGGGAGGTGGTACACCTCCCTCACCCTTCCCTGCGGGAGCTCATCAGGCTGGCAATTCCCCATACGAGGGCGAACATCAGCAGCGTGCCGATGATGCCAGCCAGCGAGCCAGATATTGCGCCTCCAACACCAGGAATGGTATAGTCTGGTGCTGGCGCAGGTACGAGCTCCTCTGCTGCGTGTATGAATCCCAAATCCTCTGCAACGCGCTCGAGACCGTCTGGCAGGGGTGATGCGAACACGGAAAGTCCACCAGCCATCAGCAGCGAAATTATCAGTCCCCAGTGCCACCACTTCATACCCATGTTCACCACCTCATATTTTTTCCATCTCCAGCAGGTCTGGCCTCCTTGCCTTCACCATTCCAAGCACCACCGCGGTGATGCCAAACTCTATCAGCCCTATCACCATGTGTACTGACACCATGGCAGCCAGTGCGACGCCCATGGGCACCGTACCAGACAGCCCCAGCTCAATCGCCGTTGCTGCCGATGCCAGAACCACCGCTATCCAGCCCGCAATCCCCCCAGCAATCGGTATGGGCAGACGAGCCCTATCGCGAAGAGCCTTGTAGATCAGGTATCCAAACACCGTGCCGATCAGTCCCATGTTGAATATGTTCGCGCCCAGTGTTGTAATGCCGCCATCCAGAAACACGATGGCCTGCACCACAAACACCGCGCTCATCACGATGGTGGCGGCCCATGGTCCGAGCATTGCTGCCGTCAACACCCCTCCAAGCACGTGGCCAGAGGTGCCTCCCGCAACCGGGGTGTTGAGCATCTGGGCGGCAAATACGAAGGCTGCGAGCACACCCATGAGGGGTACGTGCTTCTCGCTCAGCCTGCCGTTGACCTGCTTTACCGAGTAGCCCAAGATCACAAGCGTGATGAGCCACATAGCCACCCACACTGGGGTAGAAAGAAATCCATCTGGTATGTGCATCCAGTTTCCCTCCTCCACCGCTCCCTCTCTTACTACCTATATATACTTTTTTATTACTTAATACTAAGATTTTTAGTTTTGGTATTACAAAAGGAGAACACATCATGGTATGGGCACATCTCACTGAGGGGCAGACCCATAAGTGTTCAATAACAGGAGATATCTCATCCTCGAGAGGTGTTATGGAAAAACTCAAATAACATAAGATGATGTCATAATCACCCAAGAAGCAAAAGCGATAGACTGCGAGTGATACAACCTCAATGTGAGAGTGCGAAAGGCAAGGGAGCGGCTGAAGTTGGGTTTTGCACAAGAGACAAGAGACGAGATAGCCAAGCCCGGTATGGCGCAGGATTGCTAATCCTGTGGGCGTTTCGCCCTCGGGGGTTCAAATCCCCCTCTCGTCGCTGTATAGCGGTTTTGGGTGTGGCACACCTGAAAAACGCGGAAAATGGTAACCACAGTATAATGCCCAAGGGGGCAGACCACATGCAGGGATTTATGTAGCTGTCAGGAGAATGTTGTGTCCTAACATTGCTAACACATGAACCAGTTGGAGCACGGATAAAGAAAGAGATGCGGAATGTTTTTGTCCGTGCATCATAAATTCAGGTGTCGTCGTATTATGTCCTCTGCCTCCTCAGGGCTTTCGAACACTGTAAAGCCCTCCATCTTTCTCAGGCGCTCTGTGTTCTCCACATCCTCTTTTCTTATCCTGAGCTTGAGGGGCTTTCCATCTGGCAGTGTGGTAGTCACCTCTCCCTCAATCCAGTCAGAGGGCATGATGCAGCACGGCACATGTGCCTTCACCCCCATGATGGCGGCGTTTGTTAGCATGGTGTCGGCAATGCCAGCCACGAGCTTGGCTACTGTGTTGCTGGTGCAGGGGCATATTATCAGCATATCATACTTTCCGGTCTGAAGCCATCCCGCAAGAAAGGGTGAGTTGGCGTTTTTTTCCACCATCACACGGTCAAAGTGCTTCTTCAGCTCATCATGTAGTTTGTAATACTTTACCACCTGCTCTCCGGCCTTTGATAGAAATACATGCACTTCGATGCCGTATTTTTCCCTCACGTGTCTCATCACACCGAAGCTCTCCACTATCCTGTCTCCGCATCCCGTTATTCCCCATGCTACCCTCATATGTACTCCTCATGCTCGATTGTTGCGATGAATCTCCTCAGAGTCTTTCTAAGAGTCTTGAATCCGTACTCGTCCTCCTTGACATCATCAAGCGTGTCCTTCGACCAGAATGTTGCGCCAAGGTTGGCACCAAACGCTCCCCCTCCCACAGGCACGATACCATTGATGATGTAGAATGTGATTATCTGCTGCATAGCCAGCTCCTGCCCTCCCACCCTATCACCCCCCACCGCAATCGCCATTCCCACCTTACCTGAGAACATATTGACGTCCCTTGCGAGGGGAGCCCGCGTCCTGTCGAGAATTGCCTTGAGCTGGGCGCTACACCCACCATTGTACACTGGAGTTGCCATTATTATGCCATCGGCACGCTCCATCATTTCATACAGCTGGGGAAGGTCATCCTCGAACACGCACGTCCCTCCAGTTCTGATACAGTTATCACAGTGAATACAGAAGTTGAGCTTCTTTCCCATCACGTGAAAGAGTTCGGTTGCATACCCCCTCTCCCGAAGATATGAAAGAGCGTGCTCGAGAACGTAATGCGTGGCCCTTTTTCTCGGGCTTGCACAAATCCCGAGAACAAACCTCTCTCCCGATTGCATATGCGCCACCTCCCCCAACATGGGCTAACCAGCGTGGCATCCACCACAGTGCCGTAGCTACATTTTTGTCAACATCATTAATATGTTTTTACAACAAGCCCGAAGGGGAGCACTACGCACTCCCCAACCCCTAGAGGGGTGGAAGCCCCTTGCGTGAGCAGGGGGAGGAGGTCACACCCCCGTTCTATTTCCACCTTACTTTTGGTACATGTGCCCTCAACCACCTCACAATTTCATTCATGCTGATTACAGAGTAATCAACAGTTGCTTACAAAGTAAGCAACTCTGACCACAATGGCAACAGGGAGCACAAAAAATCTTTTCTCTCTTCTTGGCTTGCTATCAGCCTATCCCATAGAGTTGCAGATAGTGTCAAGGGCTACCAGCACGTCATTTAGAGCTCTGCCGCTGACCTGCTGATTCTACGCTGAGTGTCCACCGTTGCCCAATCTTCCATTTTTACGCTGACTTCTGCTTCAGCATCGATAGAGGGTGCCCTACCAGCAATGCTGTCATCACGTGCTGATTTTGATGACAGCGTGATGTCATCGGGCTCAAAATCGATAGGCTGTGGCTTACCATCTGATGTTGTCTTTCCAATCTCAATTGACGCTCAGTGCTTCCTGTGCGGGGAGCCGCAGAGTTGCTGTGGAAAGCTATGAGGGGCTCATAAACTGCCTCACATATTTCTCTTGTTTGCGGTCATATTATGGAAAGATTATTTAAAGAGGCAACGCTATTATGTTGGTAGTGTTTTACCCGGTAATCAACAAAAAACACTTTGAGGTGAAACTATGAAGAGCTATCGGCTCTCTGTAATCATTGAAAAGGATGCAGATGGATACTTTGCGTTCTGCCCTGAGCTTCAGGGCTGCTATACTCAGGGCGAGAGCTATGAGGAGGCTCTGGAGAACATCAGGGATGCCATTCGCCTCCATCTTGAGGACAGGATAGCAAGTGGGGAGGATATTCCTGAGATTGAATCCATTAGCTTGACATCTCTGGAAGTAGTGGTATGAGTGAGAAGCTCCCTCGTGTGCCTGCTGATAAGGTAATCAGGGTCTTGGAGCAGGTGGGGTTTGTCCTCGTCCGTCAGAGCGGAAGCCACAAAATTTACAAAAACAAAGAAGGCAGAAGAGTGACTGTCCCATATCACACAGGAAAGGCTCTGCACCCAAAGGTACTAAGGAGTATCCTCAGGGATGCTGATTTGAGTGTGGAGAGGTTCAAGGAGCTTATGAGGTAGCTTTGCCTGCAGCACTGACTTACCTGCTAATTGCTGCTGATTTATCTGTTGATAACTGATAGATGTGCAATCTAAGGGATGCATCTCACATTTCAGATTTTATTCTCTCCTTATATCAATCTATCGGACCATTAAGGATTGGGGCATATGAGAGGTTTTTAGAAAGACCAACGCTTTTGGATAAAACCCTTCACCAAGAGGTAATGGACACATATGGTAGAGTAAGACACCTCAATGACTTGTTAAACACCATGAATGTTTCTGGAGGGTGGCATGAGTTTAAGGAGTCTTTACCTCTCCGCGAGCTAATTGCTAATGCCGCCAACGAAGTGAAGTCTAAATTAGAAGAGCTTATTAAAAAATTAGATGAGCATATCAAGAAAATGGACTGTTAGGCTTTTCCACCACCTCCCTACTACCCTCCCAAAAACAAAAAAAGAAAGGAGAAAAGACCGCTCAAGAGTACCTTACCACCTCGTCCCCCACCACACAGCAGCTTAACTAAGCTGGCACGTGAGTGGATTAATGGGGTGTGGCTTAGCCACACCCCTTAATGCGCTGTTTTGCTGGCTTTTGTAAAAAGCCATGACATAACATTATGCAAATAGCATAACCCAACAACCAACAACCCCTGCCCACTAAAGAATGTCAGCTCTCCATCCTCAGGGTGCTTTCGCACCTTTACAACATTTTGGCGAGAAAGCTCGTGGTTTGCATGGAGGTCGTTAGTGACCTCTTGTTTGCTCATACATGGGCGAGACTGCTCCAGTTCAGTCGGGGGCTGCCGTGAGCCAGCCCTGATACATTGTGAGGCTCAGGCTCTGGGCTGGTAGTCCTTAAGGGTTTGACTGAGAAACATGAAGCTCGACTTCAGTCGTGGAGTAACTCACACAAACCTCTTTTAATCATCATCCAAACTATCACCCATGAAGGTCAGCATGGGTTCCCTCAATCCCGCAAAGATAGAGGGTGCAAGGCGGGCCCTTCTGAGGCTCTACAGCGATGTGGAGATAGTTCCCATGCCGGTGCGCTCGAAAGTTCCAGCCCAGCCGTTTGGGAAGGACACAATCAAGGGGGCAATCTGGCGGGCCACGTCAGCCTTTTCTCAGGATGTCGAGCTCTCCATTGGCATAGAGGCTGGGCTGTTCAGGTGTGGAGGTGCGGGAGGCTACCTCGACTTTCAGGTGGCGGCGGTGTTCGACGGCACACATCATACTATGGGCTTTGGTCCTGGATTTGCCTACCCCCCATCTGTGATAGAAGAGGTGCTCGAGGGAAGGGAGGTAGGAGAGGTGATGGAGGGGATAAGTGGCATAAAGGGGCTTGGAGAGAGAGGTGGAGCGGTGCACTTTCTCAGCAGGGGCGCCATATCGAGGGTGGAGCTCTCTGAGATGGCGGTGCTCATGGCGATGATACCCCGTATAAGAGGAGAGCTATATGGGTGAGTCCTCGATATCGGAGTTGTTGAAGAATTCGCACACTTGTCAGCATCCTTTTCGGGGGTGCATGAGTATGACTTTCATAGCATGAGTATGACTTTCATATTCAGAGTGCACCACAGCTTTTATAACCCTGATACTCAAGTCAGCCGGTATGAAGTTCACGAAAGATGAGATAGCTGGGGTTCTGCTAACAAAGCTCCAGCCGACCAGCGATGATGTGCTCGCAGACATCGGCTGCGGAAGCGGGCGCATCTCTGCGTTCTTCTCACCCTACGTGAGGAAGGTGTATGCCGTGGAGAACGATGCCAAGGCTGCACAGGGCGCAGCGCAGTACCTTTCTGCTTATCCCAACGTGGAGGTGCTTCACATGGATGGAAGGGAGTTTGTGAGCCAGCACAACTATGACCTTGTGTTTTTTGGGGGAACGCAGGGCATCTCGGAGATGCTTGAGCATGCGGTAAGCCGCGCAAGGCGGGTGGTCGTGAACGCAGCAAGGCTCGAGGTCGCCTCATCGGTGATCACGCAGATGAGACAGCTGGGCGTGTTCAGCGAGGCCCTCATCCTGAACATCTCAAAGAGCTATGAGCTTGCAGAGGGCACTGCCTTCAAGAATCTGAATCCCGTATTCATGGTGGTGGCATGCTGCTCGGAGTAGGGCTCGGGCCTGGTGACCCCGAGCTGCTCACCTACAGGGCAGTAAGGGCAATTCGAGAGGCAGACGAGGTCATCGTGCCCGGCAAGATGGCGTATGCACTCATAGCCCATATACGCGAGCCGCGGACTGTGGAGTTCCCAATGGGAAGCGGCATCGAGGTGGCAAAGAGGCTTGGGGCAGAGCTGGCAGAGCGCTGTGAGGAGGAGGATGTGGCATTCTGCTGTATCGGGGACCCTTCCCTGTACTCCACATTCCAGTATGTGGCAGGAGAGGTGAGCGCGAGAAACCCGAGGGTGCGAATCGAGACCGTGCCGGGCATAACTGGGGCATCGGCAGCCCTCTCGAGGCTCGGGCTGTTCGTGGACGACTCACTGCTCATCACCACCAGTACATCCTTGGAGGCGAAGATGTGTGTGGTGCTGAAGGCAACTCGCCCAAGGGAGCTCGCAGAGCAGCTAAGGCAAAGGGGATACCGCGAGTTTTTCCTTGCGGAGAGGGTGTTCATGGAGGGCGAGCGCACTGAGCATCTGGATGAGCTGCCAGAAACGTCCAGCTACTTCACGATGGTGGTGGCAAGAAAATCATCGTCTGATGAGCAGCATGACGAGGTCTGAGCGGATGTCCACATCCCGAGCCCTCGCCTCCACCACCCTCTCGTCCTCCAGCCCGAGGTTTTCGAGCAGCACCACCTCCCTGTCCCCAAGCCGTTGGACATCGAACCTCGAATCTGCCAGCACCAGCACATCCCTCAGGGAGAGTGCCTTCTCAATCTCCTCATAGGCGCTCTTGCCATGGGCATCCACCACCACCACCTCCGCAAGGTCCACGCGAAGACGGGCAAGGGCGAGCTGCACACACGAGATGCCGGGCTCCACCACTCCCGAGAGCTTCGTTCCCAGTCCTGCCACCATGGGGTCTCCCGTGGACAGCACCACCACATTCATGTGCTCCCCCTCCTGCTGGATGCGTGCATACACTTCCGGGGTGAACCTCGTCATCTCCACCCCATCCACACCTGCAAGCCGCAGGGCTCTTTTGCTGCCGTATATCACATCCGCCATTCTCAGAAGGGCCCTTGCCCGCCCGGTCAGGTGCCCCTTTACAACACCCACCCCAACGATGTGCACCGTCATATGAACACCACATCCTCCACGCCCTCATTCAACTCCCTTGCCTTGGAGAGCACCGCTCTGTAGTGTTCCTCAGTGGGTCGCATGCCACCAAGGAGCTTACCCTTCAGCTCTGGCATTGCCCACTTGATGAGGAGGGACGGCATGCCGGCGATGATGATGCTCTGGGCGCTGAGGTGGCAAAGCGGCTCATCGAGATACACCCCAAACACGAAGGGCTGATAGCCTTTGAGGTTCTCACGGCTCCAGCCCCATCCCCTCCTTCCCGTGGTGAGCACCACCTTGTCGTACTGTGCGGCTATCTTCAGCTTCGTGTCCACCAGCCTTTTACCCCAGGGCTCCACGAGCCCCGTGCTTCCCAGGAGAGAGATTCCATCCTTGATGCCAAGCCGCGGGTTATCGGTGTGGGCTGCCACACTGGCGCCCCTTGGCACCTCTATGTGCACACCACCCTCATATCCGTACTCCCGAGAATATCGTTCGAGGTTTTCCTCAAGCTGCCTTCTCACACTCGAACTCACCGACTTTGTGCCATCCCGCTTTATGCCTATGCCCCTGCCAAACACAAGAGCCCTTTTTGTTCTCTCTGCCACCACCTCTATGCCATCTGTGGCATCAAAGGCATGGTCTCCAGAGAACTTTACCGCCATGGCACGTTTGCCATCCACCCTCACATCGAGCTCGAGTGTTAGCCCCATGGGGGTGCTCACCTTCACGTGTGGCTCGAGCGATATTGCACCACACAGGGCGGCACACGCCGTGGTTCCCGTAGTGATGCCCCTTCGTATCCACCCATCTTCGCTCAGAATAAAAAGCCCACTTGCTATCTTTCTTTCCACTTCTGCTCTCGTCTCGAGCTTTGCCCTCTGGCTAATCCACTGTCTTGGGTAACGGTAGTGCTCCAGCGGATCGATCATGCCTTTGCAAGATTTATAAGGCCGTTGACGATGGCAACACACAGCGTGCTTCCACCCCTCGTGCCGATGCTCGTTATGGAGGGGATGGCAAGCTCCCTTATCATCTCCTTGGATTCTGCGGCGTTCACGAACCCCACGGGCGTGGCGACGATCACGGCAGGGGAGACGCCCTCCTCCACCAGCCTGCACAGCGTGAGCGCAGCCGATGGGGCGTTGCCAATCGCCACCATTGCCCCATTGAGCTCCTCTCTGAGGTTGAGCATGCCCATTGAGGTGCGGGTGATGCCTGCCTCTCTGGCTCCATCACAGTGTTCCACCGCAGAGAGCACCTCTGCATCGGTGTTTATACCCACCTTGACCATTCTCACATCGGTTATTATCTTGCTCTTCTTTCTCACTGCCTCGATGCCCGCCTCTACGGCATTGCCCCTGAACGCTATCAGCTCCCTCATCTGGGGGTCTCCGGTGGCTATTATGCATCTTTTCAGGATGAAATCCTCCGGAGAATCTCCACTCACGTATCTCTCAACGATTTGGTAGCTCCTGTGCTTTATCTGGCTCGCCTCTTCGGTCACGTCCCCCATATCTATCCTCATGCCATCACCTGTAGATGTACTTTCTGGCATACCCTCTTGGAGTTATCATCACCCCATCGTCGATGCGGGTCTCTGAGCTACCCACAACGAGAAGTGTGTGCATGTCCACCAGCTCTGGAGACTCGAAAAGCTCGGAGGCGCTCGATATGCACACCCGCTCTCCCTCCCTCATCGCATTCTTCACCACCCCTATGGGCGCATCACCCCTCTCCGAGAGCACGATTTCGAGTGCCTTCAGCAGGTTGTCCCCTCGCTGTCTGCTCGAGGGGTTGTAGATTACCACGACAAAATCGCCATGCAGGGCGCATTTCAGCCTTTTCTCTATCACCTCCCATGGAGTGAGATGGTCGCTCAGGCTTATCACCACGTGGTCTCCGCTGATGGCACAGCCCAGCAGTGGAGAGGCTGCACACAGTGCTGTGATGCCGGGAATGACCTCATAGCACACGTCGATGTTTCGCTTGTGGATGTACTCCACCACGAGGGACGCCATCCCGTATATCGAGGGGTCTCCACCACTCACGAGGCTCACGATGCTGTTTGTTGCCAGCTCGCACGCCCTCTTCACCCTGTTGACCTCCTGCCCCATACCGCTCTCGATGATCTGGGCACGGGTGAGATGGCGTATTCGCTGGGTGTACGTCCTGTGCCCCAGCACGTACTCGGACTGCTCAAGTGCCCTGAGCGCCCTCAGTGTGAGCATGTCCTCCATGCCCGGTCCAATCCCGACCACGTACAGCTTACCTTGAGATGGCAACGGTCACTCCTCCATACACCCTCTTGGGAAGCAGCAGCTCGCCGTGCTTTGAGTAGAGCAGTGAGCACGCCTCGGCAACGCTGTTTAACCCCACGATGTTCGCCCTCGAGCCGCTGGGCACAGAGATGGAGTTCAGCTCCTCGGCTGATGCGAACATCAGGGGCTTTTTGAGCGTGTCCGCCGCCTCGATGAGCCCTTTCTCGTCTTTCTTGAGCTGGGCAGTGGCAATCACCCGTATGTCTTTGGGGCTGGCATCCAGCTCGGCGAGGGCGCTCAGCAGCGCATCGAGCACCTCCTGCGCCCCAATCCCTCTGCGACAGCCCACGCCTATGCTCAACCCCTCCTCGTACTCCATGGCAGTGGTTATCACGGGGGTCATCCCCAGCCCCTCGAGCATGTGTGCCACATCGTTGGCACCATGGTGGCCACCGAGGATGGGAATCGCATACCTCATTGGCTTGTCCACCACCACCACCGCCGCGTCCGTCCACTTGCTCCTTAGATGGGGACACATTCCCCTCACCACGATTCCAGAGGGCATGTAGGCCACGATGCAGTCGTAGCTCACAAGCGTGCTCCACACACCATCGGTGTAGAGCACCACCTCTGCCGAGAGGTGCTCTGATATGCGCCGCAGTGCAGCAACGTCCTTTTCAAACCCCACAACGGCTATGCGTATAGCACAGACCTCCTGAATCCCTCGAGGCTCCTCCCGATTATCAGCGTGGCGGTGCGCTCTATTCCGGCCTTGTGCACCTTCTCTGGGATGTCCTCCAGCGTTCCCCTCACCACACGCTCATCCTCTCTCGAGGCATGATACACCACGGCAGCTGGTTCATCCATGCCCCGTATGGCTCCCACCACCTCACACACGTAGTCCACCTTGTCGATGCCCAGCAGCACCACCAGCGTGCACGGCAGCGCAGCAAGCTCCCTTAAGTTGTCGTGCTCGAGCGTCTTTCCCGCAGGGCGGGTGATGACCACAGAGGGTGCGAGGGAGGTGAGCTCAGCACCGAGGGCTGCGGCAGACGCAAACACGCTGCTGACGCCCGGCACCACCTCACACTCTATACCCCTCATCGCCAGTGCATTCATCTGCTCGGCTATCGCCCCATACACGCTCGGATCTCCACTTTGAAGCCTGACCACCTTCTTTTTAGCCCTTATGGCATCCTCTATCGTATCGGCAATCTGCTCAAGGCTCATCCCGTAGCTGTTCACCTTTTCAGCGTCAAACTCCGATAGAAACTCCTCTCCGATGAGCGAGCCCGGATATATTATCAGGTCAGCCTCCTTGAGCAGCCTGTATCCCCTGAGAGTGAGCAGCTCGGGGTCACCAGGTCCAAAGCCAACAAAGTAAACCTTCATTGAGTAATCATCAAACAGTTTGACGTATATATAGGTTGTCCCAGGCTTTGTTAGTCGAGGCATACTCGGTCGGCAGTGATGATGGTTTTTACCAGCATTTATGCTCACAACCCGACAGGCGCATTGGCTCTCTACAGCCTATACGGAGTGTGCATCCCAAACTACTTTACAGTCCCCCCAAACTACTTTATAGCCCACTTCATATGTGGGTGTGATGAGGGTTGCAAAGAGAATCCTCAAGGGCAGCGAGGGCGAGATTGCGCTCGTCCCCGACACACTGGACGACCTCTGGCACTTGAGATACATCATTGAGAGGGGAGACCTCGTGTTCTCCACCACGAAGCGCACGCTTCAGGGTGCATCCGACAAGCTGCGTCCCGAAAAGCTCGAAAAGAGCGTGGTCAGGCTGGGCATTAGGGTGGAAAAGGTGGAGTTTCACAGGTTTGCCAACAGACTGCGCATCCATGGGCTCATCGAGCATGGGGTCGATGTGGGCTCACACCACACCCTCAACATCGAGGAGGGCACGGAGCTGTCCATTGTGAAGGTGTGGAAAAAGGAGCAGCTTGAAAGGGTAGCAGAGGCCGTCAAAGCATCGCAGCGGGCAAGTGTGGCGATACTCACGATAGAGGAGGGGGATGCCGAGCTCGGACTCGTAAGACAGTATGGTATAGAGTCCGTTGCCTCTGTGAGGGTCTCCTATGGCAAGGACAGGGGCAGCTCAAGAGAGGAGTTCTTTGCAAAGGCGCTCGAGCTGCTGAGGGGCGTGGATGCCGAGAGGGTGGTGGTGGCAGGCCCCGGCTTTACCAAGGATGACTTTTTAAGTTTTGTTGGGCAAAAGATGCCAGAGCTTGCCTCCAAGATGGTGCTCGAGAGTACTCTCTCGAGTGGAAAGGCTGGCTTTCTGGAGGTCGTAAAGCGCGGCGCCCTCAAGAGGGTGATGCAGGATGAGAGGCTGGCAAGGGAGGGAGTGCTCATGGACGAGCTGTTGCAGAGGATTGCCACCGGTGGTGCCGTGGCGTATGGCATCGATGAGGTGAAAAATGCCGTGGACATGGGGGCAGTGGACACACTGCTGGTGGCTGACGAATGGCTGAGAGGGGAGAGGGAGAGCTGGGATGTGGACTCTCTGCTGCTCACCGCCGAGAGCTGTGGAGGAAGAGTGGTGGTGCTCTCGAGCGAGTTTGAGCCCGGAGAGAGGCTCATGCACCTTGGAGGTGTGGCTGCCCTGCTCAGGTACAAGCTGGAGTGGGGCAAGGCTTAAATACTATGCCCCCACGATGGGAGGCGGTGGAGGCGAGCTTAGCTGGTGTTTTCCAGTGTGCAGTTTTGGTGGCATGGGTAAGTGGACGTTATCGCTGCTAAGTGAGGCACGGAGTGGGGCTCGTAGCTCAGCTTGGCAGAGCATCTGGCTTTTAACCAGGTGGTCGTGGGTTCAAGTCCCACCGAGCCCGTCATAATGCTTAGAGCTCCACCAGTGGGGTATGAATGATGACGCAAATCAATGTGCTCGAGCATGAGATGGTACCTCATCACGAGGTGCTGAGTGAGGGTGATGTCAGGGCAGTACTTCAGAAATATGCCATCAGCAAGGAGGACCTGCCAAAGATAAGGGTGGACGACCCAGCAGCTCAGGCGGTGGGGGCACAGGTGGGAGACGTTCTGAAGATAACTCGAGTGAGTCCCACAGCTGGCACATTCGTGGCGTACAGGCTGGTAATTGAGTGAGGTGGCACATGCTGGACAGAAGGGCGCTATCCGAGGCATACTTTACGAGGGATAAGCTTGTGAAGCATCACCTCGATTCGTTCAACGAGTTTTTGGACAGGGGACTCCAGCGAATTGTGGACGAAGAGGGCATCATTGAGACCAACATCGAGGGCACCTATGTGAGGTGCGGGAAAATCTCGGTGGGAAAGCCCATAGTGAGGGAGGCAGATGGCTCCCAGACAATTCTCTATCCCAACATGGCAAGGCTGAGGAACATCAAGTATGCCGCACCCCTCCATCTCGAGATGCAGATATATCAGAATGGCGAGCCAGCCACGGGGATGGAGGTTGCCGAGATAGGACAGCTCCCAGTGATGCTGCTCTCCAAGGCGTGCAACCTGTATGGTCTCTCAAAGGATGAGATTGTGAAGATGGGCGAAGACCCTCTGGACCCCGGTGGGTACTTCATAATCAACGGAGCAGAGAGGGTGATCATCACCCTCGAGGACCTTGCCCCCAACAAGATATTCGTGGAGAGGGCCGAGCAGTATGGGGAGACAATAGAGGTGGCCAAGGTGTACTCTCAGAGGGGGGGCTACAGGGCGCTTACCACAGTGGAGAGAAACCGCAAGTCCATTCTCGAGGTTTCATTCCCCTCCATAGCCAACAGCATGAGCCTCATTACCATGGTCAGGGCGCTTGGCCTCGAGACTGATGAGGAGATTGTGAGGGCAGTATCCGATAACCCAGAGGTGATAAAGTACGTGCTCGAGAACCTCGAGGAGGCAGAGGTGGAAACACAGGAGCAGGCCCTCAGTGTTCTTGGAAGTAAAGTGGCCACTGGGCAGGCAAAGGAGTATCAGATTAAACGTGCTAACTACGTGCTCGACCGCTACCTGCTACCACACATAGGCACTGATGAATCGGACAGAAAGGCAAAGGCGAGGTACCTGTGCCGCATGGCTGAGGCCGTGCTCGAGCTCGCACTGGGCATGCGTCCCGAGGACGACAAGGACCACTATGCCAACAAGCGTCTGAGGCTATCTGGTGACCTCATGGAGGAGCTGTTCAGGGTGGCGTTCAACAGACTAACGCGAGACATCAAGTATCAGCTCGAAAGGGCAAGCATGCGCAACCGCGAGCTCACTGTGAACACCATTGTTAGGAGTGATGTGCTCACCGAGAGGCTGGTGCATCCGCTTGCCACTGGCAACTGGGTGAGTGGCAGGACGGGCGTCTCCCAGCTGCTGGACAGGACGGACTACATTTCCACCCTCTCCCATCTTCGAAGGGTGATATCGCCGCTGTCCCGTACCCAGTCCCACTTCGAGGCTCGAGACCTGCATCCCACACAATGGGGAAGGCTGTGCCCCTCTGAGACCCCAGAGGGTCCCAACTGTGGTCTGGTGAAGAACTTTGCCCAGATGGTGGAGCTGTCCACGGGCACTGACCAGCAGAAGGTGGTGGACGTCCTTCATGAGATGGGAGTGCGCATGGGAGGTGATGCCCTGTGAGCGAGGATGCGAGGGTGTATGTGGATGGAAAGCTCATCGGGGAGCATCCAGATGGCAGATGGCTCGCAGAGCACATAAGGGCTGAGCGAAGAAGGGGCAGAATCTCAACACAGGTGAACGTGGTGTACTATGAGGATGTGAACGAGGTGTACATCAACACCGACAGCGGAAGGGCCAGAAGACCTCTCATAGTGGTAAAGCCCAATGGCAGAGGCGGATGTGAGCCGCTTGTGACCGAGGAGCACATCGAGAAGCTCAAGAAGGGGGAGCTGAAGTTTGATGACCTCGTTCAGATGGGGCTCATCGAGTATCTCGATGCGGAGGAGGAGGAGAATGCCTTCATTGCAATAAACGAAGAGGACCTCGCAAAGAGCGATAGCTACACCCATCTTGAAATCGACCCGGCACTGATACTGGGAATAGCTGCAGGGCTCGTGCCCTATCCAGAGCACAATGCCTCGCCGAGGAACACCATGGGTGCTGCGATGGTCAAGCAGTCGCTGGGTGTGGGCGCCGTGAACTTCAGGCTGAGACCAGACACGAGGGGGCACCTGCTTCACTATCCACAGCGAGCGCTGGTGCAGACCAGATGTGCCAAAACGATAGGCTTCGATGAGCGACCCGCTGGACAGAACTTTGTGGTTGCGGTGCTCTCCTACGAGGGATACAACATCGAGGACGCCCTCATAATGAACAAGGGCTCCATCGAGCGTGGGCTTGGCAGAAGCCACTTCTTCCACACGATGGAGGGTGAGGAGAGAAAGTACCCGGGCGGTCTTGTGGACAAGTTTGAGATACCAGATGCCGAGGTGCGGGGAGCAAGGCCAGACAGCGCATACGCCCATCTGGATGAGGATGGGCTGGCAAGCCCGGAGACCTATGTGGGACCCAATGCCGTGCTCATAGGCAAGACGAGCCCACCGAGGTTTCTCGAGGAGCCCTCCGAGATAGGGCTCTCCCCACAGCAGCGGCGTGAGGCATCCATCACGATGCGCTCCAACGAGAAGGGTGTGGTGGACACCGTAATTCTCACAGTATCCACAAATGGCGAGCGGCTGGTGAAGGTCAAGGTCAGAGACCAGCGAATTCCAGAGATAGGGGACAAGTTCGCCTCCCGCCATGGGCAGAAGGGTGTTATAGGATTAATCGTGCCCCACGAGGACATGCCGTTCACTGAGGATGGCATCGTCCCAGACCTCATAATCAACCCCCATGCCATCCCCTCGAGGATGACTATCGGGCACGTGCTGGAGATGATCGGTGGCAAGGTGGCCTCACTCAGGGGCGAGGTGGTGGATGCCACGCCGTTCTCTGGTGAGACCGAGGAGCAGCTGAGAGCCGAGCTTCAGCAGTATGGCTTTGCCCACACGGGTGAGGAGGTGTTCTATGATGGCACTACCGGGGAGCGGATGAAGGCGAACGTGTTCGTTGGCGTGATTCTGTATCAGAAGCTTCACCACATGGTGGCCTCCAAGATGCATGCTCGCTCCCGTGGGCCAGTGCAGGTGCTCACCCATCAGCCGACCGAGGGGCGTGCCAGAGAGGGTGGCTTGAGGTTTGGCGAGATGGAGAGAGACGTGCTCATAGGCCATGGAGCCACATTGGCTCTTAAGGAGAGGTTGCTGGACGAGTCCGATAAGGTGGTGCAGTGGGTGTGTGCCAAGTGCGGCATGATTGCCACATACAACTACCGCCGCAATGTGGCGTACTGCCCAATATGCGACTCTGAGAGCGACATCTATCAGGTGGAAATGTCGTATGCGTTCAAGCTGCTGCTGGACGAAATAAAGTGTCTGGGCGTGGCGCCGAGACTGGAGCTGGCGGATGCGGTGTGAGGTGGTAAGATGTACAGTGCCCCAAAGCGCATTGACAAGATAAGGTTCGGGCTCATCTCCCCCCAGGAGTTTCGGAAGATGTCTGTGGTCAGGGTAATCACCGCAGACACATACGATGACGATGGTTTTCCGATTGACATGGGGCTGATGGACACGAGGCTTGGGGTGATAGACCCGGGCCTGCGGTGCAAGACCTGTGGCGGACGAGCAGGCGAGTGCCCCGGACACTTCGGACACATCGAGCTCGTGGCTCCCGTGATTCACGTGGGCTATGTGAAGACCATCAGAAAGCTGCTGAGAGCGATATGCCGCGAGTGCTCAAGGCTGATGCTCACTGAGGAGAAAAAGAGCGCATTTCTCGATGAGATAAAGAGGAGAAGAAAGCTCAAGCAGCCCATCGATGACGTGGTAAGGATGGTGTACGCAGAGGCACGCAAGAGCAGCATATGCCCCTACTGTGGTGCCGAGCAGGGGGAGATAAAGTTCGAAAAGCCCACGAGCTTCTATGAGGATGGCGAGAAGCTCATGCCCACCGAGATACGAAGCCGCTTTGAGAAGATGACCGACGACGACATTCGGGTGCTGGGGATGGACCCCCAGAATGCCCGCCCAGAGTGGATGATTCTGAAGGTGCTGCCCGTGCCCCCAGTGACCGTGAGACCCTCCATCACCCTTGAGAGCGGTCAGAGGAGTGAGGACGACCTCACCCACAAGCTGGTGGACATCATACGCATCAGCCAGCGGTTTCAGGAGAACAAGGAGGCCGGAGCCCCCCAGCTCATCGTGGAGGATCTGTGGGAGCTGCTCCAGTACCATGTGACCACCTTTTTGGACAACGAGGTCTCTGGCGTGCCCCCTGCAAGGCACAGGTCTGGAAGGCCCCTGAAGACCCTGTCCCAGCGGCTGAAGGGCAAGGAGGGCAGGTTCAGGGGAAGCCTCTCTGGAAAGAGGGTGAACTTCTCGGCAAGAACGGTCATCTCGCCAGACCCCAACCTGAGCATCAACGAGGTGGGAATTCCCCAGCGGGTGGCAGAGCAGCTGACCGTCCCCATCAACGTCACACACCTCAACATAGAGGAGTGCAGAAGTTATGTTAGAAGGGGCAATGAGCACCCGGGTGCCAACTACGTGGTGCGTCCCGATGGTAGAAGGGTGAAGGTGATGGAGGCAAATGCCGAGGAGCTCGCCGAGATGCTCGAGCCCGGCTGGATAGTGGAGAGGCAGCTCAAGGACGGCGATATAGTGCTGTTCAACAGGCAACCCTCACTGCACAAGCTGTCCATCATGGCACATCAGGTGAGGGTGCTTCCAGGAAAGACATTCAGGCTGAACCCCGCGGTGTGTCCACCCTACAATGCCGACTTTGACGGAGACGAGATGAACCTGCACGTGCCCCAGACGCAGGAGGCTCAGGCAGAGGCATGGATGCTCATGAGGGTGCAGGAGAACATACTCTCGCCACGGTTTGGAGGACCCATCATAGGCGCAATTCACGACCACATCACGGGCATATACCTGCTGACAAGAGGAGAAAAACACTTTTCAAAGCGCGAGATGGTGCAGCTGCTCAGGACGTGTGGCATCACCACCCTCGGGGAGCCTGCGGGCATTGACGAGCATGGAAATCCCTACTGGACTGGGAAGCAGGCGTTTTCGCTCATCCTGCCCTCAGATTTGTGCTTGAGCTTCAGAAATGGGCTGTGTCAAAACTGCTCCCAGTGCAAGAAGGAGGAGTGTGAGCACGAGGCGTATGTGGTGATAGAGAATGGGAAGCTGATATGTGGTGCGATAGAGGAGAAGGCAATAGGTGCGTTCAAGGGCATTTTGCTCGATTACATCGTGAAGCACTATTCCTCCTCGAGGTCGGCGAAGTTCATCGACCAGCTCACCAAGCTTGCCATACGCTCCATCATGCAGGCGGGATTCAGCTTTGGCATCAAGGACGAGGACGTGAGCCCTCAGGCGATTGGGCAGATTGAGGAGGTGATAGCCAACGCAGAAGAGAAGGTCACCCAGCTCGTGCAGGCGTACGAGAACGGTGAGCTCGACCCACTTCCTGGAAGGACACTGGATGAGACCCTCGAGCTGCTCATCATGCAGGAGCTGGGAAGGGCAAGAGACCAGGCAGGACAGATAGCGGGAAGGGAGCTGGGCTTGGACAACCCAGCCGTGATAATGGCCCGCTCGGGTGCGAGGGGCTCGATGCTCAACCTCACCCAGATGGCGGGATGTGTGGGTCAGCAGGCAGTGAGGGGTGAGCGTATCCAGAGGGGTTATGCCAAGAGAACCCTCCCCCACTTCGCACCGGGAGACCTCGGGGCAGATGCCCATGGGTTCGTGAGGGCGAGCTACAAGCGGGGGCTCTCCCCGACCGAGTACTTCTTCCATGCGATTGGAGGCAGAGAGGGGCTGGTGGACACGGCAGTGCGAACGTCCCAGTCGGGTTATCTGCAGCGCCGCCTCATCAACGCCCTTCAGGACTTGGAGGTACAGTACGATGGCTCAGTTCGTGAGACGAGGGGTGTTGTGGTGCAGTTCAGGTATGGAGAGGACGGCATAGACCCGGCAAAGAGCGGATACTGTACTCCCACAGTGATGCGTGAAATCGTGGAGAGCGTGACTGGCAGGAGGGTGGAGTAGATGGCGGTATCTGAGGAGACCATAAGAAGGGCTGTTGAGGCAACACAGCTTCCAGAGAGTCTTAAAAACGCCCTCATCGACAGCTGCATCAGGGCAGAGGTCAGCAGGCTGGAGCTCGACGAAATCGTAAAGAGGGCTGTGGAGGTGTACGAGCGCTCTCTGATGGAGCCCTGTGATGCTGCTGGAGTGGTGGCAGCCCAGTCAATAGGCGAGCCTGGAACGCAGATGACGATGCGTACGTTCCACTATGCTGGTGTCGCCGAGATTAACGTCACGCTGGGGCTTCCAAGGCTCATAGAGATACTCGATGCCAGAAAGGACCCCAGCACACCCATGATGACCATCTATCTCAAGGATGGAGCAGACAGGGAGAAGGCAAGGAAGGTGGCCCTCGATATTGAGGCAACGCCCATCTCCAGCATTGCATCGCTCGATGCAGACCTCAACAACATGAGAGTGGTGGTGCGCCTCTCCGAGGATAGACTCAAGGAAAGGGAGCTCACCGCTGAGCGTGTGTTCGAGGTGATGAATGCCGAGCTAAAGGACTGCGTGCTGGAGCAACGGGGCCTCGAGATAATGGCACAGCCCAGTGAAGCCTCATACCGCAGCCTCATGCAGCTCGTGAAGACCATCGAGGGGCTAATCTTCAAGGGCATCAAGGAGATTCGCAGGGTGGTCATCAGAAAGGAGGATGATGAGTACGTGCTGTATGCCCAGTACAGCTATAAATCGACAGACAGACGTACCCGAAGAAAGCTCACACCACTGGAACAAGTGATGTTGCACCCAGATGTGGATGCAAGAAGGACGAAGACGAACCACATCATCGAGATGTATGAGGTGCTGGGCATTGAGGCTGCCCGTGCAGCCATCATCCGCGAGGCCACCGACACCCTCAGAGAGCAGGGGCTCACTGTGGACATCAGGCACATCATGCTGGTGGCGGACATGATGACGGCAGATGGCGAGGTGAAGGCCATCGGAAGGCACGGTGTCTCTGGAGAAAAGGCGAGCGTGATGGCAAGGGCTGCCTTCGAGGAGACTGTGAACCATCTGCTGGATGCCGGGGTGGAGGGCACGATAGATGAGCTCAAGGGTGTGACCGAAAACGTCATCGTGGGGCAGCCCATAAGGCTTGGCACGGGAGATGTGCACCTGGTGGCATTGCCATTCCGAGACGTGATGAAAAGAGCTGCAGAAAGACAAAAGGATTAAATATCAGGGCCTGTTAGGGGGTGGAAATGATGTCGATGGGTATCAACCCGATGGGTATCAACCTCAATAAGGAGCTCATGTCCGCCGTGAAGACTGGAAAGGTGCTGCTGGGCTCCAAGCAGAGCCTCAAGGCAGTGAGCGCTGGAAATGCCAAGCTCGTTGTGGTCGCATCCAACTGTCCCCCGTCGGTGAAGAGGAGGTTGGAGGAGGCCAATGTGCCCATCATTCGGTTTGATGGCACGGGCGTGGACCTTGGAACGGTGTGCGGTAAGCCCTTTGCCATCGCAGCCCTCGCCATAGTGGAGGAGGGTGAGTCTGAGATACTGGCTGGTGTTAGGTGATGGGTGAGATCAGGCTTACAGAGGAGGAGATGAGATACATCTCCGTTTTTGAGGGCATTACGGGAGCACATGCCATAGATTGCTTCTTGGACGATGAGGCGCGTAAGGTGGTGTTTGTGGTAAAGGATGGCGAGATGGGGCTTGCCATAGGCAAGGGCGGTGCGCACATCCAGAAGGTGAGGGAGGTCCTCGGGAGACATGTGGAACTCGTGGAGTTCTCTGAGAATGCCGAGCAGTTTGCAAAAAACCTTATAAAGCCAGCCACCGTCAGGAGCGTTGAGTTCGTGGAGAGAGATGGAAAGCGAACTGCCTACGTCGAGGTGAAGGATGATGAGAAGGGCCTCGCCATAGGCAAGGGCGGAAAGAATGTGCTAAAGACGAGGCTGTTTCTGAATCGACATCATGATGTGGATAACGTGGTGATAGAGTAGGGGGAGCTGCAGTGGGAAGAGGAAAGTACACGGCAAGAAAGCTAAAGCAAGACAGAAAGCGGTTCAGATGGTCTGATGAGGACTACATAGCGAGAGCACTCGATCTTAGAAGGAAGGCAGACCCACTTGGAGGTGCCCCTCAGGCAAAGGGAATCGTGCTCGAGAAGGTGGGCGTGGAGGCAAAGCAGCCCAACTCTGCCATCAGAAAGTGCGTCAGGGTTCAGCTCATCAAGAACGGTAAGCAGGTCACGGCGTTCTGTCCAGGCGATGGCGCAATCAACTTCATCGATGAGCACGATGAGGTCACGGTGGAGCGCATTGGTGGAAGAATGGGCGGTGCCATGGGAGATATTCCAGGTGTCAGGTTCAAGGTAATCGCAGTGAATGACATATCGCTCGTTGAGATGGTGAGGGGCAGAAAGGAGAAGCCGATAAGGTGAGTGCATGGCGAAGATTTTTGACAAGTGGGAACTCGATGAGGTCGAGGTCAGGGATCCGGGACTGGTCAGATATGTGAACCTGAAGCCAGTGCTCGTGCCCCACTCCATGGGCAGACATGCGAAGCAGGTGTTCAACAAGAGCGAGCTGTGCATCGTGGAGAGGCTCATCAACAAGATGATGCGAAAGGAGCACAACACTGGCAAGAAGATGAAGGCGTACAATATAGTCAGGGACGCCTTTGAGATCATCTACCAGAGGACAAAGAGAAACCCGGTGCAGGTGCTGGTGGAGGCAATTGCCAACGCAGGCCCAAGGGAGGAGATTGTCAGGCTCAAGTACGGTGGCATCGCAGTGCCCAAGGCCGTGGATACGTCGGCACAGCGCAGGGTGGACCAGGCACTCATGTTCATAGCCAAGGGTGCATGGGCCACCTCGTTCAAGAGCAGGCGCTCGATTGCCGAGGCTCTCGCATCCGAAATCATTGCAGCGGCTGAGTACGATGCCAGGTCCTTTGCCATAAGCCAGAAGGATGCCAAGGAGAGGGTGGCCAAGGGAGCGAGATGAGCGTGGGATGGGATGGCAGGAAAGCCACGGGCCACCATCATAATCCCCGTTTACAGAGAGTGTGAGCTCCTATCCCTCCTGCTGGAGAGACTGACACAGGATGGATACGAAGAGAAGGAGATAATAGTCGTCATCGATGAGCCCACAAGAGATAGCTTGGAGCTCTCTGAACAGCATCCAAACGCTCGCTTCATTTTTCATGAGGAGAGGGTTGGCAAGGTCAATGCCATGAATGAGGCAGCGAAGCTATCGCATGGGGATATCCTCATTTTTCTGGACGGTGATGTGTACATTCCCAGAGGTGTGCCTTTCTTAGAGGAAGTAGTGCGAGAGATGGAGGATACAGATATCTTGGATATAAAGAAAAAGATATGCACACGCTCGTTTTTGTCTAAGATGATGTACTATGAGTATGTTGGCTTTAACATTGGCTCGTGGCTTATGGCGAGGCTCAAAACTGGCTCTCCCGCCATAAATGGCGCTGCTTTCGCCATCAGGAGGGACATCTTCGAATCACTGAGAGGATTTAGAAGGGTGGTCGCTGAGGACCTCGATATGGCGATGAGAGCATTTGTGAGGGGCTACCGCTTTAAATATACGAGTAAATTGATGGTGTATACCCCTGCTCCCCCAAACTGGGAGAAGTGGCGCGCTCAGAGAAAGAGGTGGGCACTGGGTGCAGCCATGTGGCTCAAGGAATGGTATGGGGAGCTGATATGGAAAGCTTTGAGGAGTCCCCAAGTATTCATTCCCGTTATGCTGTTCGTTGCCCCCTCTCTGGTCTTGCTCCTGCTCGACCTTACTGACCCAAACATACTATTTTCTAACGTCCTCATGGCGTCTCTCATACTTCTGATGGCAAAGGCTACCTCCCATGTGGTGCTGATTGCCCCCGCCATGCCAATCTTGTACTCTTTCCAAGGGATATTTCTGGCAGACCAGCAGTGGGCCTATGCGATGAGGATGATAATCAGCACGCTGGTGAGCTTTGGATGTATTGCTCTGTTGTTTTTTAGCTTCTCGAGGAAGCTGGGCTTTGAGTTCAGGCTTCACGAGTTTTTTGGCTATTATTTCGCATACTCCCCGGTGTGCCTCCTGTTCTTGATAGGCTACCTGCTACACGTAGCATTCCTACCAAATAAGCCTGATATAGACTGGAAGCTCTGACGCACAGAACTCACAGCTCTTTTACCTTCCATCGCTAAGAAGGCTCCGTCCGTGAGGGCGGAGATGAATTAGGGGAGGTGGGCGGTAGTTTTTATACTTCCAGACCATACAACACAGTGATGTCTGGTAGAGATGACTTCTGGTGGTGGTTCGTAGGTTTAGTAGATGGGGAAGGAAGTTTTTGGATAAGAGTTGGAAAAAGAAAAAATAGAAAGTCTCCATCAATAGAAATGGGATTTAGTGTCCAGATGTCTATAAAAGAGCTTCCTTGTTTAGAGTATATACAAAAAGAGTTAGGATTTGGGCGAATTTATAAAGACCCAAAGTTACCAACTGCAAAATTCATAGTTGAGAGAAAGGAGGATGTGAACTACCCCGCCCTTACGGACGGGGCTTCGTGGGGAGTTTGCAGGTCGTTGCCTGCCTTATCCCCACAGGCTGGTTCACGCAGCCACTACCCGTTATCCTTCTGGACTCACGGGATACTTTCACACACCAGCCCTTACGGGCTGTCCAGCCTTACGGCTGTTACGAGGTCGTTATACTTTCTATCCTCAGAGTATTTAAACCTGACCACCCACCTCCCCTTGCGTATCCCCTCCCTTGCGGAAGGGGTCTTGCAAGCAACGAGATGAGAAAGGAAGATTTGTCTTTTCATTATCAGAAGACGATTTAAGGAGATTAGAAGAAATTAGAAATAATATGAACCTCACATATTCTCGCAAAAAACCCTGCTATAAGAGAGAAGTATCACTACAAGATTATTTAAAAATACATGGTGTGGGCAGGGGCTGCCGTGACCCAGCCGAAAGGGGCGTCTTATGCACACTCCCCAACCTCCCCTAACGGGTCACTTGTACACAGTGGCAATTTTGGCTGGAGTGGTATCCCGGTTGTACAGCTCAAGCCTGCTGCCATCGAGATACCTGATTACGATGATGGGTACTCTCTGGCTGAAGTGGTATGGGGGATAGAGAAAGTATATCCTGTCCTGCCTTTCGTCCAGCGAGTGGGTGATGTTCACCACCCTTATGTATGCCCTGTCCCTCTGAAGACTCAGCACCTTCACCTCAGAGAAGTTCGAGAAGAATTTCATCACATCTGGCCGGATGGCATTTGAACCAAACAGCAGCACATACGCATTGGCGAGCGTGTCGAGATGAAATTCGAGCATGAATGTGGCATTGTAGCCCTCGAGCTGCATTGTCACTCTGTCCACGTGAAAGTATGGCTCCCTCTGGGCAGATGCCTGCGGCATTGCCATGAGCATTACCATCCCGAGCACCACCACGAGGGGCAGCCACCTCATATAGCCAAGGGCAATGCCAGCGGATAAAAGGCTTTTGCTCGCTGATGCAGGTGGGTGGCGGAAGCGCCAAGCAATATACCGGAGGCTCACCTTTCGAGATGGCTGATAACGGCATCTGTGAACTCCGTGGTGCTTGCATTTCCTCCGATATCAGGGGTGCGGATGCCCGCATCCAGCACCCATCTTATGGACTGCTCAATCCGCTCATACTCTTTGAGCCCTGCCCAGTCGAGCATCAGCCCCACACAGAGGATGGCTGCTATCGGGTTGGCGATGTTGCGGCCTGCTATATCCGGGGCGCTGCCATGCACTGGCTCGAACATCGCATGCTCATCACCGAGCTGGGCGCTGGGACACAGGCCCAAGCCCCCCACGAGCCCTGCTGCAAGGTCGCTCAGTATGTCTCCGAACAGGTTGGATGTGAGCAACAGCTCAAATCGGGTGGGCTCCCTCACGAGATGAAGGGCACATGCATCCACGAGCACCTCGTCATACGGCACTCCATACCGCTCTGCCACCTCGATGCACACTCGCCTCCACAGCCTGTCGGAGCGCAGCACGTTTGCCTTGTGCACTATCGTGAGCCTTTTTCTCTCTGAGCAGGCAAGCTCGCACGCCACCTTTGCGATTCTCTGTGTGCTCTTGCGAGTGACCACCCTTCTGGTGTATGCCCCCAGCTCGTCCTCTTCCTCCTCACCGGAGTACAGCCCCTCGGTGTTCTCCCGAACGATTGTGAGGTTGAGATTCTCGTACATGCTGGGGGTGATGCCAGAAAACGCCCTGAAGGGGCGCACATTCGCATACAGCCCGAGCTCCCTTCGAATGCGCACCACCACGCTGGAGTAGTCGGGGTCTGGTGGGGTGGTGATGGCGCCAAACAGCACGCAGTCGCACTGCCTCATCATCTCGATGTCATCGTCCGATATTGCCACACCCTCCCTCTGGTAGCGGGCATAACCCACCTCTATGGGCACACACTGCACGTCTGGCTGCAAGAGCTTGAGCACCCTCACCGCCTGAGGGATGACCTCCCTTCCTATCCCATCGCCCGGCGCCACCGCCACCTTCAGGCTCACTCACCCATCACCTGCACCACAATGCGCCGCCTTCTTGGCCTCACGTCCAGCTCGACAAATACAATCTGTTGCCATGTGCCGAGCACCATCCTGCCATCCACGAGCGGTACCGTGAGGCTTGGACCAATCATCGCCGCCCGCACGTGGGAGTGTCCGTTGCCATCTTGCCATCTCACATTGTGTCTGTACTCGATGTCTTGTGGAAAGAGGCGCTCTATTGCCGCCGCAAGGTCATAAATCGCCCCGCTCTCGTACTCTATGGTGGTGATGGCGCCCGTGGAGCCAGGAACGAACACCAACACCATCCCATTCCTCAGCTGCGTGCGCTCTACCGCCCTTGCCACCTCGTCGGTGATGTCGTATATGGTGCACCCAGCCTCGGTGGACAGCTCCACGTACTCAGTCCTCACACTCATCTGAACCACACGCCATCTCGGCAAACTTGAACCCAATGAGCGCCATGGCAATACAGAACAGGAGAATCATAATGGCATACCCCACCCCAGCATAGCTGCCCGCAAACATGTGCACCGCTATCAGGGCGACTATCAGCCCTGCCACAGCAGCCGTGGTGATTCCAGCCTCCATCAGCCTCATGTCCATGTTCCCTCCTCTCATGTGTAAATATATATACATAAGCATAGTGTGGAATGAAGGGAACATGGAGAGAATGTGTGAAGGATGGCCACCCATCAAAGGTGAGTATGTGGTGGGCGAGCCGACCTCTGGGGTGGCAGTGTGCACACTGGCGAGCAGACTTCCACCCTCGACACGTGCTGCCCTGTGGGGTGGATGCATGACTGAAAACCTCGGAGTCGAGAAAGTGGTGCTCAACATCATCTCGAACAGCCACATCCGCTACCTCATTGTGTGTGGAGCCGAATCGAAGGGGCACCTGCCCGGAGATGCCCTGATATCACTGCACACGAGGGGCGTTGATGAGGCCGGAAGAATCAGGGGTGCGATGGGAGCAATCCCCTACGTGGAGCATCTACAAAAGCAGGCCGTGGAGAGGTTTCAGCGGCAGGTCGACATAGTGGACATGAGAGAGGTCGTGGATGTGCAGAGCATACACGATAAGGTGGAAGAGCTGTGCAGGGCGGAAATCTTCGATGAGCCCCCCATGGTGTGGGTCAAGGAGGACAGAACCAGGGAGTGTATCGAGATCTCGGGGGCGGATGCGGTGGTGGCGGATGGTGTTCTCGTGGATGTAATGGCTGGAGTGGTGTTCTGCGAGGAAGAGGTATGCTGAGGTTCAAGAGTGAGCAAAAGAGGCACGTGATACGGGGCGTGCACGTGGGTGGGCAGCCTGGGGACCTTCCGTGTGTGCTGTGTGGGAGCATCTTCTATGAAGGGCACACCATCGTGGAGGATGCTGAGAGGGGCGTGTTTGACAGGCAGAGAGCAGAGCACGTCATCAATCGTCAGCGGGTTCTATCTGATGAGACGGGCATTCCCTGCATGGTGGTGGTGTATGCACGCACGAGCATGGCAATGGAGCGCTACATAGCGTTCGTTTCTGAGGTGGATGAGTGTCCCATCGTGCTCGACTCCACCGAGGCCAGCGTCAGGGCACATGCTGCCACCTTCGTCAGTGAGGTGGGGCTTGCAGATGCGTGCGTGTACAACTCCATCAACATCGGCATCACGCCCGAGGAGAGGGAGGCGCTGGCGCGCTCTGATGTGGAGGCGGCCATCGTGCTCGCCTTCAACCCCAGGAACACATCTCTCGATGGAAGGCTGGCAGTGCTCGAGCATGGTGATGGGCTCATAGATACTGGGTTGCTCGAGATGGCAGCGCAGTGCGGCATCACCAAACCCCTCGTCGACCCCAGCGCCACCGCCCTTGGAGAACACTCTGGCGTGGTGCTTGGGATGACCATGGTGGTGAAGGCAAGGTATGGACTGCCCTGTGGCTCTGGGATACACAACGTGGTATCCTCATGGGGCTGGCTTAGGGAGAGGAGAAAGCGGCATCCTGAGGCGTATGTGGCATGCGATGCCGCAACAATCGCCCTTCAGATTGCGGCGTGTGGAGACTTCGTGCTCTATGGGCCAGTAGAGTATGCAGAGTACGCCTTTCCCTGTGCTGCCATGTGTGAGGTGATGATGGCAGAGACCTCTGAGCACACGCGTCCCATAAGGGGGCATCCCGCAACGAGGGTGGTGTGAACTATCACTCGTTGCAGGATGCCCTCAGCACACCACCACGGCCGGGCTCTGGCCGTTCACGAGCTACGGTGTCACCCTCTTCTACGATAACAATTCTCGCATAGTAATAGCTAATAGAAAGGCTTTTATTGGATAGCGTGATGCGTATCTCTCGCAAGTGCTCCGGTAGTGTAGTTCGGCCAATCATGCAGGACTCTCACTCCTGCGACTGGGGTTCAAATCCCCACCGGAGCACTCTTCTCTGTGCTGCTTACTTTGTAAGCAACACACCTGTGCTCATGCCGGCACATGTGGACGTCGGTGCTGCATATCGGGCATGCCTTGGTCTCTATGAGCACATCATCCTCTGGGCATGGAGGTGTGTCCATCTTTCTTATCTGAACCTCCCGGGCTTTGCGATACATGGGAAGCTTTTTCTATGAACGGTGCGTGGGTTAAGTGGATGGAGGAGAGGTTTACTGTTGTGTGCTCTTCTGAGGATGCGGCGAGCATGAACATCGAGAGGCATCTTTTCGCTCTTGGGCGATGGCACGAGGTGTTCTCATCGTTTCCCTCTCCAATCACTGCCCTGTACGACAGCCCCAACACGACATTCAGAATAGTGGAGGTGGACGAGCCTCTCGTGTATCTCGACAGGATAGACACCATACTGGAGTCCATCGGCGTATCCTCTTCTGCCCTCGTGTTTGCCTCGAAGCACAGCTCAGAGAGCACGGGAAAGCTGCTCAGCGCCCACTACACGGGCAACACCTCAAGGGCTGCCCTAGGGGGAAGGGAGAGGGAGCTGTGCACACCAGCCACGTGGCTGCTAAAGCCCATCCTCCAGAGCATGAGACGGTATGCAGAGGGCACAGAGTGGCAGGTGAGCATGGAGGCGACCCACCATGGTCCCACTGATGTGCACACACCCCTCGTGTTTGCAGAGATTGGCAGCAGCGAGGAGGAGTGGGGCGATGAGTGGGCTGGCATGGTGGTCGCCAAGAGCATCATGGAGTGCACACCAGCGCATGCCCTCCCAGTGGTGGGGTTTGGAGGCTCCCACTATCCCAAGCGCCAGACACACCTCATCCTCGAGAGTGCCCTCACGTTTGGGCACTGCTTCTCAAGCCACGTGCTCCCCGAGCTCGATGATGAGCTTGTGGGGCAGGCATTTGCCAAGTCTGGGACCACGCACGCCTACATCGACAGGAAGAGTGTGAACTCCGACATCAGGGAAAAAATAGAGGGGATGCTCAGGAGGCTTGGGTGCACCGTGCTCAGGGAGCATGAGTTCTACACACTGAGCGTGCTTTCAGAGAGAGCGTATGCCCAGCTGCTCGATAGCCTCAGAAGAATGGGCGATGTGAGCGTGCTGGTGGGAAGGGGCATTGGAAAGAGGGTGAAGGAGCCCATACCCACGATGGATGAGATGTGGTTCGCCCTGCTGCCCCCTGAGCTCGTGAGCTATCTTGCCAAGAGGATACTCTCAGAGCTCAAGAGGACGCTCGAACACTCTGGAGTGGGGTATGCGCTCGATGCCAATGGGGTGCCGCTCCCCCTGCTCTTTGCCGAGGACGAGCGTGAGCTCAGAGACCACACCGAGCGGCTCATAGGGACGTGGGTGGATGCTCTGGCGCAGCGCCTTCCCGTCAAGAGGAGGAAGGACACTGTGGTGGTTGTGGAGCGAAAGCTCGACCCCTCGAAGGCCAAGGAGCTGGGGGTTGCCGATGGTTCTCATCTTCAGAGGCTCTCAAGTGGAGAGAGTGTGGAGGTCGGGGGAAAAGCTATTAAACCAGACATGGTGTATCGGGATATAAATATAGTGCTCAGCACGGTCTTTGAGGTTAGGAAGGGAGAGATACCATGATGTCCATCGTTGAGGAGGCATTAGCCCGCAGCACACCTGCCGAGAAAAAAAGCGATTCTGAGCAGCTCGTGGGGACTGACGACGAGCTTCAGACGATTCTGGAGCAGATAAGGCCCACCATCAAGGTGATTGGGTGTGGGGGAGCAGGCAACAACACCATCGCCAGGATGTTCGAGGAGGGGATGGAAGGTGCAGAACTCATAGCGATAAACACCGACGCCAAGCACCTGCTGATGTCATCCGCAGACAGGAAGCTGCTCATAGGTCGCAAGACCACGAGGGGGCTGGGAGCTGGGGGATGGCCACAGGTGGGTGAGGAGAGCGCGCTGGAGAACAAGGAGGAGATCGCCGAGCTCGTGGAGGGCTCGGACATGGTGTTCGTCACGTGTGGCCTTGGAGGAGGTACGGGCACGGGCTCTGCTCCAGTGGTGGCAAGTGCCGCACAGGATGCTGGAGCTCTCACCATCTCCGTGGTCACGCTGCCCTTTGCAGTGGAGGGCAAGATCAGGCACGACAATGCCATAGCTGGGCTCGAGAGGCTCAAGGACAGCTCAGACACGGTGATAGTGGTGCCCAACGACAGGCTGCTCGATGTGGTCCCAAGGCTCCCTCTCGCCCAGGCGTTCAAGGTGGCAGACGAGGTGCTCATGCACGCCGTGCGCGGCATCACTGAGCTCATCACGAGGGCAGGTCTCGTGAACCTCGACTTTGCCGATGTCAGGACGGTGATGCAGAACGGTGGTGTGGCGATGATAGGGCTCGGAGAGGCGGATGGCGAGGACAAGGCAGTGGAGTCGGTGCAGAAAGCACTCAGAAGCCCCCTGCTGGATGTGGATGTGTCCACGGCAACGGCCGCCCTTGTGAATGTCACTGGCGGTCCAGACCTCACGATTGCAGAGGCAGAGAGGGCATGCGAGGAGGTGTACAGCCGCATTCACGAGGATGCGAGGCTCATCTGGGGTGCGAGAGTTGACCCCAACATGGAAAACCGCATACGCACCATGCTGATAATCACGGGGGTCAGGTCTCCCCAGATATACGGGCCTGCCGGAGGGAAGGTGCAGAGGTTTGGAATAGACATTCTGTGAAGGGGAAAAGTATTTTTAGGTGGGGGGCATGTTGCCCTCACCAATTCGCGGCGACAACTGTAGTTGAGGCATGGTGTACATGGCAAGGCGGCAAAGGGAACCCTCCAGAGGGCTGCGGGGTGTGATGGATAAGTTCGAGGCATCCAACATGACTACCTCGTGGATGAGTGCAGAGCGCATCATGTCCACGATAAACGAGTACATCCGCGTGCTCAGGTTTGCCAGAAAGCCCACGAGGGAGGAGTTCTATGCCATCTCGAAGGTGGCTGCCGCTGGGATAGTGCTCATAGGTCTGATAGGGTTCGTTATCTATCTGCTGCTCACAGTGCTACCCAGATATGGATGAGGAAAGCATGGAAGAGAATGTACGTGATGAGGATGTGTCCATATTCGTGGTCAAGACCACGGCAAATCAGGAGCGCTCGGTTGCCAACATGATAGAGCGCATAGTGGATAAGCAGAAGCTCGACATCAGGGCGATTCTTGCTCCAGATGAGCTCAAAGGTTACCTGCTCGTCGAGGCGCCTTCGAGAGAGGTGGTGGAGAGTGCCGTCCAGACGATTCCCCATGCCAAGGGTGTGATAAAGGGGGAGAGCACGTTCAGGGAGATTGAGCACTTTCTCACACCCAAGCCCTCTGTGACGGGCATTCTCGAGGGCAGCATCGTGGAGCTGATCTCTGGGCCATTCAAGGGTGAGAAGGCAAGGGTGAAGCGGGTGGACGAGCTGCACGAGGAAATCACTGTGGAGCTGTTCGAGGCGATGGTGCCCATTCCCATAACTGTGAGGGGGGACAACGTGAGGGTGCTGAGAAAGGAGGAAGAGTGATCATCGAGGGATTGTTATGGCAGAAGTCGTTGAGGTTCTCGTGAGTGGAGGGGCTGCAAACCCCGGACCCCCGCTCGGACCCGCCCTGGGTCCCCTTGGGGTGAATGTGAAGGCAGTTGTGGATGAAATCAACAAGGTGACGGCAGAGTACAAGGGCATACAGGTTCCAGTGAGGATAGAGGTGGAGGCCGACAAGAGCTTCACCATCAAAGTGGGCACCCCACCCACAACCGCCCTGCTCAAGCAGGAGATGAAAATCGAGAAGGGCTCTGCCGACCCGGGAGTGCAAAAAGTGGCAGACATCACGATGGAGCAGGTGGTGAGTGTGGCGAAGATGAAGAGGGGGGACCTGCTCTCCTATGACCTCAGGAGTGCCGTCAAGGAGGTGCTCGGCACGTGCCTGTCTCTTGGCATCACCGTGGAGGGAAAGGACCCCAGGGAGGTGCAGCGGGCAGTCTCCAGTGGTGAGTACGACCAGATGCTCTCGGAGTAGGTGGTGCCGAGGATGAAGGTGCTGCTCATAGGCGGCGGTGGGAGGGAGCACGCGATAGCCGACGCCATCGCACGCTCGCCAGATGCCGAGCTGTATTGTCTCATGTCCAGAAAGAACCCGGGAATTGCCCGCCTTTCCAGCGGTTTTAGGATAGCCTCCGAGACCGATGTGGACGCCGTGAGGGAGTATGCCCAGCAGTGCGGGGCGGAGTATGCCGTGGTGGGGCCTGAGGCGCCCCTTGCCGCGGGCGTGGTGGACGCGCTCGAGGAGGAGGGGGTGCCCACGCTGGGACCGAGAAGGGCGGCGGCCAGAATAGAGACCGACAAGGCATGGGCACGCACCTTCATGCGGGAAGCCCATATCGCGGGATGCCCACCCCACCACATATGCACCACTCCCTCTGAGATAAGGGAGGTTGTGGAGAGCCTTGGTGATGTGGCTGTAAAGCCAGCAGGACTTACTGGGGGCAAGGGCGTGAAGGTGATGGGCGAGCATCTATCGGATGCGGACGAGGTGTACAGGTATGCAGTGAGTCTGTTGCCAGAGCACGGTGCGGTGGTGATGGAAAAGAGGCTGGTGGGTGAGGAGTTCACAGTGCAGGCATTTTGTGATGGCAACACCCTCGCATTCTCCCCTGCTGTGCAGGACCACAAACGGGCATACGAAGGTGATGTGGGGCCCAACACTGGGGGCATGGGCTCGTACAGCGATGCCGACCACCTGCTGCCCTTTTTGGACAGGGAGGAGTATGAGCAGGCATGCTCTATCATGCGAGATACCATAGATGCCATGAGGGAGAGGATGGGAGTGCCCTATGTGGGCATACTCTATGGGCAATTCATCCTCACAGCCGAGGGCGTGTTCGTGGTGGAGTACAATGCCCGATTTGGGGACCCAGAGGCGATGAACGTTCTGCCCCTCCTGCGCACACCATTCACCGACGTACTCGCATCGTGCGTGGAGGGGAGGCTCTCACGGTTGGACGTGCAGTTTGAGCACATGGCGACTGTGTGCAAGTATGTGGTGCCCAAGGGCTATCCAGAGAGTCCCCTCAGCGATGCTCCCATCGAGGTGGCAGACGTTAATGATGCCTTGCTGTTCTACTCCAGTGTGTATGAGAAGGAGGGCGTGGTGTACACCACCTCGTCGAGGGCTGCTGCCGTGGTGGGCATCGCCCACACAATCGAGGAGGCAGAGGCCAAGGCTGAGCGTGCCATTCTCGGCATCAGAGGGGCGCTTTATCACCGAAGAGACATCGGCACACCAGAGCTCATAAGAAGGCGGGTGGAGCACATGAGGGCACTTCGGGGTGCCTGAAGCCTGAAAAGCTTCTAATAGCAGGATTGCCCACACTGTATAGATGAGTACTCATGACCAAGAACTGTGAGATATGTGGCAAGCCCATAAGGGGAAGAGGCGTTAGGGTGCTCATAGAGGGCGCGGAGCTTGAGGTGTGTCACCAGTGCTCGAGCCTTGGTTCAGAGATGAGGAGTTTTTCGTCAGAGGTGCCCAAGGCGAGAGCTGCACCACGGCTGCCAAGAAAGCATAGGGCGCGGGACATCTTCAGCACCCTTGAGGAAGTTGTGGACGACTATGCAGACATCGTGAGAACTGCAAGGGAGAGAAGGGGATTAACTCAGGACAAGCTCGCCGAGAAAATCAATGAGAAGGTATCCCTCATAAAGAAGATAGAGAGGGGCGAGTTCGTGCCAGAGGATAGGGTGATAAAGAAGCTGGAGGCTGAGCTCGATGTGAAGCTCACTGCTCCCCCAGCAAAGCAGGAGTTCGAGGGCTCATCATTCTCGGAGGGAATCACACTCGGCGATGTGGTCAGGATAAGACACAAGTGAGCTTCAGAGAGTTGCCGAAGTAAGCAACTGTTGATTACTCCGTAATCAACACAACGGAAAGATAAATATCTGACCACACATATGTGGCCCCGATGGACAGGCTCACGCGACAGGAGCGTGCGGCCATCGTGCTGGTCTTCATGGTGGCATGCTCGCTCGTGGTGCTCTACTGGGTGGTGTCGCCCTTCTCGGATGAGGAGAGTGGAGACCACGTGAGCGTGAGCGGCACTGTGCTGCACCTGAAGAAAACGGCAAGTGGTGGGCACCTCATAATCACGCTGGATGTGGATAGGGAGCTCGTGAAGGTGTTTGTGCCAAGGGAGGCAGGAGGTGCGAGCATGGCAGAGAGGTTGCACGTAGGGGATGAGGTCAGGGTGACGGGTAGGCTTCAGCTCTACAAGGGGCGAGAGGAGATTGTGGTTCTGAGGGAGAAGGATGTCGTGCTGATGTCTCCATGAGAAGGTTTAAAAGCATGGGGAAAAATGATATTAAGAAAAATACTCCACAAAGTTCCAAGCTCCAAGTCCCAAGTGATGCCTCTCATGTGGATACTCCACTCCGTGAAGGCAATGTTGACTTGTGGAGCTTGGTGGTTATCGGAGGCAAGATGAGAAAAGAGAATGCGAGCAGTGCTGGTTACAGAGTAATCAACAGTTGCCGTGAGCAACTGAAGCAAAATGGGAGCACAGAGCAAGTCCCATCTCAGGACGAGGATATCTTCGGCGGGCTGGATTTTGAGACCACAAAGGATGTGGAGGTGCCCAAGCTCCTGATAGACCAGGTGATAGGTCAGGACAGGGGCGTTGAGATCATAAAGAAGGCTGCAGTGCAGAGAAGGCATGTGATGCTCATAGGCACGCCGGGCACTGGAAAGTCCATGCTCGCAAGGGCGATGAGTGAGCTTTTGCCAAAGGAGGAGATGCAGGATGTGCTGGTGTATCCCAACCCAGAGGATCCCAACACCCCTCTCGTGAGGGTGGTGCCAGCTGGCAAGGGCAAGGAAATCGTGGATGCTCACAAGCTCGAGGCAAGAAAGAGAACTCAGGCAAAGAACACTGTATTCATGATGGCTGCCTTTGCCATCATTCTCGTCTCGTTCATCACTGGGGAGTGGCTCATGGGCATCATAGCTGTACTGCTGATGTTCATACTGCTCAGGCAGATGATGCCGAGGGATGAGCTGCTCGTGCCCAAGCTGCTGGTGTCTCATTCTGGCGAGGTGAGTGCTCCGTTTGTGGATGCCACTGGGGCCCATGCTGGCGCTCTCTTGGGCGATGTTCGCCACGATCCCTTCCAGTCGGGAGGACTCGAGACACCTCCCCATGAGAGAGTGGAGGCAGGGGCGATTCACAAGGCCCACAAGGGTGTGCTGTTCATAGACGAAATCAACACCCTCAGGCTGGAGAGCCAGCAGAATCTGCTCACGGCGATGCAGGAGAAGAAGTTCCCCATCACTGGACAGTCCGAGAGAAGCTCTGGGGCGCTCGTGAAGACTGAGCCGGTGCCATGCGACTTCGTGATGGTGTGTGCTGGTAACCTCGATGCCATACAGGGCATGCATCCTGCCCTGCGCTCGAGGATTAAGGGCTATGGCTACGAGGTGTACATGCAGGACACCATGGAGGACACTCCAGAGAACAGGCGCAAGCTCGTGAGGTTCGTAGCGCAAGAGGTGGTGAAGGATCAGAAGATTCCCCACTTCGACAGGGGAGCTGTGCGTGAGATAATAAGGGAGGCGAGAAGAAGGGCGGGCAGAAAGGGACATCTCACCCTCAAGCTTCGGGACCTTGGAGGGCTGATAAGGACGGCTGGTGACATAGCGATAGCCGAGGGGGCGCCCCTTGTCGAGGCAAGGCACGTGATAGATGCCAAGACGATGGCGCGCTCGGTGGAGCAGCAGATTGCAGACCGGTACATAGAGCAGAAGAGAGACTACGAAGTGTTCATCAGAGAGGGCTGTGCAGTGGGCAGGGTGAACGGTCTGGCAGTGGTGGGTGGCGACTCTGGCATTGTGCTGCCCATCATGGCCGAGGTGACGCCTGCGCAGTCCAAGGAGGAGGGGCGGGTGATAGCCACTGGAAGATTGCAGGACATCGCCAAGGAGGCGGTGCAGAACGTATCGGCCATCATCAAGAACCTCACTGGACAGGACCCCTCCTCTATGGACATCCACATCCAGTTCATAGGCACCTATGAGGGGGTGGAGGGGGACAGCGCCTCGGTGTCCATAGCCACTGCCGTCATGTCTGCAGTGAATCAGGTGCCCGTGGATCAGAGCGTGGCGATGACGGGCTCGCTCTCGGTCAGGGGAGATGTGCTCCCAGTTGGGGGTGTGACGTACAAGATAGAGGCTGCTGCCAAGGCAGGTCTCAAGAAGGTACTGATCCCCAAGAGCAACATGGGCGATGTGCTGATAGAGGATGCATATGTGGGCAAAATCGACATCGTGCCCGTGAGCAACATCGTGGAGGCGCTCGAACAGAGCCTGGTGGGAGGGGAGCAGAAGGAGGGGCTGCTAAAGGCGATACGCAGCCTCATCGCAAAGCGCCCATCCCTCCAGCTTCCAGATGCCTTCTCCTCAAAGGCGAACAAGTGCCCTTGAAAGGGTAGGAGCTACGGCCTACGGTCATCCTACCCTACTCATGCAAAAGCCATATCTACATCATCTCCCAACCACTGCACATGCTCACCTTTTATGATACGAGGCATGTGCAGATGGAGAGCCTGCACATCGTGATGGAAAACGGCACCATAGAGGACAGATGGTCGCAGCGAGCACCTCTGAAGGCACGCTGTGCAGATGTCTTGTGCAGGGGAGCTGGGGATACTCGGTCGTGGAGGGGGAATTTCAGGAGGGCTGCCTTAAGAGAGCCGAGCAAAACGCCATTGCCCTCCAGCAGATTGTACAAAGGGACAAAATATCGCTTTTGCCCCTCCCCCATGCGCCATCCAGCTTTAGGGCAAAGCCCAGGCTCGATGTGCGGGATGTGGCGATAGAGGACAAGCTCAGACTTATGCGGGAGCTTTACGAGCGCACGAGGCTGGACGAGGTTGTGAGTACGAGGGTAGTGTACTCCGAGGCCATCGTGCGCACGGAGTATCAGAGCTCAGAGGGCATCGAGGTGTGGAGCGAGTATCCGAGGGTGATGCTTTCGGTGATGTGCGTGGCAAGACGGCAAGGGGTGTTGCAGATGGGAATGGAGTCCAGAGCCCATGTGGGGGGATACGAGCTTGTGGAAAAGCACGACTTTCATGCCCTTGCTCACAAGGCAGCCACGAGGGCGGTGCAGCTGCTCGATGCGGTGCACGTGGAGGGCGGCAGGAGAAGGGTGCTGCTTGACCCCGAACTGGCGGGAGTGTTTACCCACGAGGCCGTTGGCCATGCCACCGAGGCAGACATCGTGCTCGAGGGCGGCTCAATCCTTGCCGACACGCTGGGAAGGCAGATAGCCGCAGAGGGTGTCAGTGTGGTGGACGACCCCACCATAAGGGATGGGTATGGGTTCTACGCGTTTGATGACGAGGGGGTCGAGGCCAAGAGGACGCCTCTCATCGAGGATGGCGTGCACGTGGGCTATCTGCACTCGAGGGAGACCGCTGCGAGGCTGGGCGATGGCGAGGGTGGAAATGCGAGGGCACAGGGCACTAATGTGCCCATTGTCAGGATGAGCAACACCTTCGTGGAAAACGGGGACATGGCGTTTGAGGAGATGCTCACAGAGCTGAAGGATGGCGTATATCTCAAGGGCTCGCGCGGGGGTCAGGTGTCCACTGCAGAAGGGGTGTTTCAGTTCAATGCAGAGTATGGGTATGAGGTGAGGAATGGGGAGCTCGTGCGGATGCTCAGGGACGTATCGCTCTCTGGAAATACGCTGGACATCCTCCGCAAGATTGAGGGGGTGGGATGTGACCTTACGCTGCACTCTGGGAGGTGTGGAAAGTCAGGGCAGCTCGTGCCAGTCTCGGATGGCTCTCCCCACCTGCTCGTTGGCGAGGCGCTCGTGGGTGGAAGGTAGAGCAAAGGGTTATATCACAGAAGTGTGTGGGCTATGCCGATAAGGGGAGAGCGATGGCCAAGGGAGCTGACAGGGAAGCTCAGAGAGAGCTCCAGTTTTATACCGAGGAGAGATGGAACAACTGGATAAGAGCCGTGAGGGAGAGCACGTTCAAGCTGGATGAACTCACAGAGGCTAATCCTCCCTCCCTCTCCATGGACATCGAGGAGGATGTGTTGCTTGCCTGCAACAAGGTTCTTGCCAGTGTGAGGCGCAGAAAGCTCAGCAAGAGAAAGGCTGCAGAGCACATAGAGGAGATGAAGAGCATAATCCTCGCTCCCTTTGAGCCCATGGGGGAGGACAAGGATGTGCTGCTCTCCAGCGTGCAGGATGGGCTCGTGGGGGTGTTTGCAGCCTGTGAAAAGCTGCTCAAGAGCAGAAGGCTGGACAGGAGCACGCCCCTAAGGGAGCTCGTGGAGAGAGCTCTTGAGATGGAGCGCGAGGACGACCTCGACGGAGCTCTCGAACTGGTAGCTCTCATAGGGGCGAGGATGTTATCTGGCGAGCGCCTTCCAGAGGAGGTCATCGAGAGCATCCCATGCTCACAGGTGGGTGACTGGTTGGGAAGCATTGAATTCATGGTGTTGATTACGGAGTAATCAACAGTTGCTTACGAAGTAAGCAACTCTTCCATGGAGACTGGGCTGTAGCTCGAATCAAAACGCTTATATATTTGAAGAAAGATGGCATGCTATCTGCTTTTCCTCCTTTTGAGGGGTTGAGATGAACCGGGAAGAAGGGCTTAAGGGTACGACCACAGTAGGTCTTGTGTGCAAGGATGGGGTAGTTTTGGCCACCGAGAGGAGGGCCACAATGGGAACGTTTATTGCGAGCAGGGAGGCCAAGAAGATATACCAGCTCGATGATAAGCTGGCGATGACCACCGCTGGCAGTGTGGGCGATGCCCAGCAGCTCGCGAGAATCATGGCTGCAGAGGCAAAGCTCTACAAGATGAGAAGGAACAAACCAATGAGCCCGAGGGCTGCGAGCACACTGCTCGCCAACGTGCTCAGTGGCTCCAAGTACTTTCCGTTCTTGGTGCAGCTGCTCGTGGGCGGCCTGAACTCTGATGGTCCAAGTCTGTTTTCCCTCGACCCTCTGGGTGGACAGATAGAGGAGAGGAGGATAGCTGCCACGGGCTCTGGCTCGCTCGTGGCCTATGGTGTGCTCGAGGACAGGTACACCGAGGACATCATGGTGGATGAGGGTGTGAAGCTTGCGATAAGGGCATTGCACACCGCCATGAAGAGGGATGCCGCAAGTGGCGATGGCATAGAGGTGATAAAGATCACACAGGATGGCTTCACAAAGCTCTCTGAGGAGGAGGTAAATAAAATAAGGGAGGTACTCAACTGACGCACAATGCATTCCCACCCTCTTTTTTTGATAGGTTTTTTACAGGGGTAAAACAATGGGCTCTGTAGAAGATGTGCTAAAAGAACTGAGAGAGCGGATAGAAAATACACTTCCGGAGGATATCAGCATCACCGACCTTCAGTTCGAGGGGCACGAGCTGGTGCTCTACACGCCAGACCCAAGAAAGTTTGCAGACAAGGGAGACCTCGTGCGCACCCTTGCACGCGAGGTCAGGAAGAGGATTGTGGTGCGGCCAGACCCCAAGGTGCTCGCGGACCCAGAGGAGGCCAAAAGAGTCATTCTGAGCACCGTACCCGAGGATGCGGGCATCACCGATTTTCACTTTGATGCAGACACGGGCGTGGTGATCATCGAGACCGAAAAGCCCGGGGCAGTGATAGGCAAGCACGGCAGCACACTCCGGGAGATTACAAGGCAGATAGGGTGGATACCCACTGCGGTCAGAACACCCCCAATCGAGTCCATCACCGTAAAGAACATCCGAAAGTTCCTCAGGGACAAGAAGGACGAGCGCAAGGACATTCTGAGAAGGATTGGAAGAAAGATACACAGGCCCATATCTGACGAAAAAGAGAAGTGGGTGCGCATCACGGCTTTGGGGGGCTTTAGAGAGGTCGGAAGAAGCTGCAGCCTGCTCTCCACGCAGGACAGCAAGGTGCTGGTGGACTGTGGGGTGAGTGTGAGCATGGAGGAGGGGGGAACACCCTATCTTCAGATGCCCGAGGCCACACCCTTAAGCGAGATTGATGCTGTGGTACTCACCCATGCCCATCTCGACCACTCTGGGCTGGTGCCCCTGTTGTTCAAGTATGGCTTCGAGGGGGCGGTGTACTGCACACCGCCTACCCGAGACCTCATGGCGCTGCTTCAGATGGACTACATAGAGGTGGCGAGCAGAGAGGGCAGAACGATTCCCTATGAGTCCGATTTGATAAGGAAGATGCTCAAGCACACCATCACCCTGAGCTATGGAGAGGTGACGGACATCGCCCCGGACATCAAGCTCACGTTCCACAACGCTGGTCACATCCTGGGCTCCTCCATATGTCACTTCCACATAGGCGATGGAAGGCACAACGTGGTGTTCAGCGGGGACTTCAAGTTCGAAAAGACGAGGTTGTTTGACCCAGCTGTGCACAAGTTTCCAAGGGCCGAGACGCTCGTCATAGAGGCGACGTATGGGGGGAGTGGCGATGTGCAGCCCCCGCGAAGGGAGGCAGAGCGCAGGCTCATCGAGCTCGTGAAGACCACGATTGAGAGAGGTGGGAGCGTTCTCATACCTGCCTTTGCGGTGGGAAGGAGTCAGGAGGTCATGCTGGTGCTGGAGGAGGCAATCCGGAAGGGCAGGCTTCAGGACATCCCCGTCTATCTGGATGGTATGATATGGGAGGCCACTGCCATCCATACCACGCATCCTGAGTACCTCAACAACGAGCTCAGGGAGATGATTTTCAGGAGGGGCCAGAACCCATTTTTGAACGAGTGCTTCGTGCGCGTTGACTCGAGACAGACGAGAAGCGAGATAATAGACGAGATGCACCCTTCGGTAATACTCGCCACCTCTGGAATGCTAAATGGTGGACCTGTGATGGAGTACCTCAGGGCAATGGCACCCAATGAGAAAAACACCCTCGTGTTTGTGGGCTATCAGGCAGAGGGCACGATGGGAAGGCGCATACAGAAAGGATGGAGCGAGATACCGTTCTCCACGGGGAATGGCAGAACTGAGACCATCGGGCTTAGGATGCAGGTGGAGACCGTGGATGGCTTTTCGGGCCACTCGGATAGAGGTCAGCTCATGAGTTTTGTCCAGAGGATGTATCCAAGACCCAGCCTGGTGCTCACCAACCATGGTGATGAGAAGTGCTGCGTTGACCTTGCCTCCTCAATCTACAAGAAGCTCAAGATATCCACAAAGTCCCCCATGAACTTAGAGACCGTGCGGCTTGAGTGAGCCCATGAGCCAGCAGGATGCGGGCTGGATGGTGCTGGTGTATGCTGGAGTGTTCCTCATAATGGGGCTCTCTGGCGTCGTGGTGCCCATCCTGGACATTCTGGGCGGGATACCATTCTGGTCGAGCGTGCTGTTCTCAGCATACTTTGGAGGAGCGCTCGTATCCCTCATTCCCTTTGGCGTGCTCACCGACAGATACGGAGCACAAAGAACGCTCGCCATCAGTCTTGTGCTCACCACGCTCTCTGGCATCGCCCTCTCGCTGTTCTCGGACGTGGCGGTGCTCTCGGTTGCAAGGCTCGTGGAGGGAGTTGGATGCGGGGCATTTTTTCCTCCCAGCCTCTCGATGCTCTCGCATCTTCCCAAGACCAAGAGGCGAACGGGAGCATTCAACCTTCTGCTGAATGCAGGGCTTGCGTGTGGCGTCATTCTGGGCGGCGCGCTCGCCCTTCTCACCCCCAAGGGAGGCATATATCTGTTCACGCTGCCGATGCTGCTTCTTACCCCCTATGCACTGCTCTCCCTCATGAGAGGGGGGGCATCCTCGCATTCAGCTCAGGATGTGGGGGATGTGGTGCGAGCCTCAATTGGCATGTTTTTCAGCAGACAGCTCGTCCCCCTCTGGGTGGTGTGCATCACCACGTTTGGGTGCACTGGGGCCGTTATAGCCATGTATCCATTCTATACTGCGGAGTTGCTGTCCAGGGACGTACAGGGGCTTGCCCTTGGAGGGGTGTATGTGGGAGGGATACTCGCCTCCCTCATGGCAGCATACGTCCCCATCTCCTCTGCTCGCATGCTCAGGGGGGGAGTGCTCATTACGGCGCTGGGAACGCTCCTCACAATCTATACCCCCCTGGGTCCCACGGTGTTTGGGCTGGGCAGCGGGTTTGTATTCGTGGGTGCCGTGGTTTATGCCTCTCAGATGGCGAGAAGGACGGCTGCACCCGATGGTCTTATGATGGGCACGCTGAGCACCATGGTGTATTTGGGGTTTGCCACCCTGCCCCTCCTCTTTGGCATGCTGCATCCCATGCTTTCCCTCCCCAGACTCATAGGGCTAAATGCCCTCATTGTGCTGTCCACTGCGGTGCTGTCTCCATGGGCAGACGATGGGCATGGGAGGGGTGCATAATGTTTTATCTAATTGGAATAATTTTAGCACGATATCTCCAACAAGCCACATCGCTTAGCAGGTGATGTGGGCGGTGAGGGGACATGAACAAAGGCATAGACTACTGTCCCAAGAGTGTGAAGGAGCTTCTCATCGATATGAAGGACACCTCGGAGCTCATGGTGGATCTATCCTTTGCTGCGGTGATCTATGAGGACTGGGACATCGCACAGGAGGTCATGAGCCTCGAGGAGAAGATGAAGAAGCTGGAGTACCATATGTGGATAGCCGCCATGCTGTCTGCCCGCAACCTCGAGACTGCGAGAGAGCTGGCGGGCGTGCTCAGAGCTGCCTACTCTGCCATGAAGATATCCTCTGCGGCCGCGGACATCGCCAACATCGTGCTTCGGGACATGCAGATTCCGCTGGAGCTCAAGCTCGACCTTCGGCAGGCAGAGGAAACGGTGGTCAGGGTGAAGCTCTCCGAGGATTCGGTGATGTGTGGAAAGAGCTTAGAGGAGCTCGAGCTTGAGGCCGAGACAGGGATGTGGGTGATTGCCATCCGCAGGGGCAGCCAGTGGATATACAACCCCGGGCACGAGGTGGTGCTAAAGCCACAGGACGTGCTCTTTGCGAGGGGGCACGACGAGGGTGTGCCCCACTTCGTGGAGATGGCCACGGGCAAGAAGTACGAGTCCACGAGGCTCAAGCCGTCCACGGTGATAGATGACCTGAGCATCGCAGTGGACATCATCGTGGAGATGAAGAACATCTCTGAGCTCTCGGTGGGACTTGCCTACTTTGCCCTCCTGTACAACGAGGAGGAGATCGCAAAGGAGGTGGAGTTCTTAGAGGAAAAGATGGATGACATGAAATTCGACCTGCAGAGGTGGGTGCTTCAGACTGCGAGAAGAATAGACGATGTGGGAAAGCTCAGGGGGCTATTGCATCTTGCAAGCTCCTCTGAGCTCGTGTCAGATGCGGCGCTGGACATGGCAAACGTGGTGCTGCGGGGAATGGTTCCCAGCAGGCTTTTGCAGCTTGCGGTCAGGGACTCCGAGGAGATTATCACGCAGGTGGTCGTGGAAGAGGGCTCACAGGCGGATGGCAGGTCGTTGGGAGAGCTCAGGCTTGGCACTGAGACGGGCATGTACGTGCTGGCGATACGCAGGAGGGGGTGGTGGATATACGACCCGAGTGCGAGCACCGTGCTCAGGGCTGGAGATAGGCTGATTGCGAGGGGCACCATCACGGGTGAGGAGCACCTGAGGGAGCTGTGCTCCAGCCCGCAGAGCAGTGATGTGCAATGAGGACGGTGGAGCTGCCATATGGGGAGGGCACCCTTTGCATGCGGTGCCCCTCGAGCATCGAGGTGGTGAGCCCCCTCCAGAGCGCCCATCGGGATATTCATGTGCAGACGAGAAGAGCACTCTCACATCCAATCGGCTCTCAGCCCCTCTTTGAGGTCGTGAGAAGGGGGGATAGCGTGGCAGTGCTCATTCCAGATGCCACGAGAAGCTGCCCCACACGCACGATGCTTTCCTCTGTCATGGAGGAGCTTGAGAGGGCTGGGGCTGGCTGCATAACGTGCGTGGCGTGTCTTGGGATTCACAGAAAAATGACGCACGATGAGGTTGTGGCGGCAGTGGGAGACATGGAGTGCATTCAGCACGACCCCGACCGGTGCACTCGTGTGGGCATCACATCGCGTGGAACACCCGTGGAGCTATTCGACGAGGTGCTCGAGCACGACAGAGTGATTGCCCTCGGACGGATAGACTATCACTACTATGCTGGCTACAGTGGGGGATACAAGGCACTCCTTCCGGGCATCGCATCGAGGACGAGCATTGTGAGCAACCACTCGATGATGCTCGAGAGCGGGGCACAGGCTGGAAGGCTCGATGGTCCCGTGAGGGCAGACATCGACGAGCTATCCCGCATCCGACCGCTGGATTTTCTGGTGAACGTCGTGGGTGATGTGGGCAGTGTGGTGGCAGGGCACGGCATTTTCGCCCATAGGGAGGGGTGCAGGCTGCTTGACAGCACCGCCAGAATAAAGGTGCCCAAGGCCGACATCCTGGTGGTGAGTGCGGGGGGGCATCCAAAGGACATCAACCTGTTTCAGGCACACAAAGCGATGGAGCATGCCAAGGGAGCGCTGAGGGAAGGGGGTGTGATGATACTGGTGGCACGGTGTCCAGAGGGGCTTGGAAATGCCGTGTTCGAGAGCTGGGCGAGGAGGGGATACACCCCGGAGGAGGCCATCCGTGCCTTTTGGGAAGTGGGGTTTGAGATGGGCGCCCACAAGCTCGCAAGGCTCGCAATGCTCGCCCGTACCTTCAGGCTCTATCTCGTCTCCGAACTCTCTGAAAAAACGGCAATGTCGTGCTTTTTTACACCCTTTGCAACACTGGACGAGGCATTGGAGAGCGCACGTGCCGCAGTGCACAAGAATGACCCGAGGGTGCTCGTGGTGAGGAGTGCAAGCGTGCTGCTCGATGGGGTGTAACCATCGCATGAGATACAGGTTTTATATACAGGTATCGAGGAAGTAGCTCGTGATGCTGGAAAAGCTGAGTGAGGGGTTGCAGGGTGCACTCTCCAAGCTGATGGGGGCAGGACACATAAGCGAACCCCTCGTAAACGACGTGGTCAAGGACATCCAGAGGGCACTGCTGAGTGCGGATGTGAACGTCAAGCTCGTGCTTCAGCTGTCCAACAACATAAAGCAGCAGGCACTGCACACCAAGCCACCCGCTGGAGCCTCTCCCAAGGCGCACGTTCTCAGTGTGGTGTACAGGGAGCTCGTGGGCATACTCGGCAGGGGCACCACTCTGACGCTCGGCAAGCACACCATCATGCTCGTGGGGCTGCAGGGCAGTGGAAAGACCTCCACCACAGCCAAGCTCGCTCGCTATTTTCAGAGGAAGGGGCTAAGGCCCTATGTGATATGTGCGGATACCTACCGTCCTGGGGCGTATGAGCAGCTCTCAACCCTGTGTGAGCGGCTTGCAGTGCCATTCTATGGCGAAAAGGACACAAAGGATGCCGTTGGGCTGGTGGAGCGAGGGCTCAAGGAGGCAGCTGGCCATGACGTGGTGCTCATCGATACCGCGGGAAGACATGCCCTCGAGAGTGAGCTCATCGAGGAGATGAAGGCAATCCATGCGGTATCCAATCCCGACCACACATTTCTCGTGCTGGATGCTGCCCTTGGGCAGGGGGCATCGGTGCAGGCGAGAGCATTCAACGAGGCGGTGGGCATCACGGGCATAATCATCACAAAGCTCGATGGCACGGCAAAGGGGGGTGGTGCCCTCTCGGCAGTTGCCGAGACTGGAGCGCCCATTGCCTTTATAGGGACTGGGGAGACCCCAGATGAGCTCGAGCCATTCGACCCGGAGAGGTTCATCTCCAAGCTGCTGGGCATGGGGGACATACAGTCGCTCATAGAGAGGGCGCAGGAGACCCTGAGAGAGGACGAGATTGACGTGAACAAGCTCGTGAGTGGAAGGTTCACCTTACGGGACTTCTACAAGCAGCTCGAGGCGATGAACAAGCTCGGTCCCCTAAAGCAGGTGATGCAGATGTTGCCCTTTGGTGGGATGGGCATCAAGCTCACTGAGAAGGACTATGAGATGACAAAGAGCATGCTCTCCAAGTTCAAGGTAATCATGGACTCGATGACCAGTGCAGAGCTCGATGACCCAAAGCTCATCGACCAGTCTCGCATCGTGCGCATTGCGAGGGGCTCTGGCACCACCCCTGAGGATGTGAGGGCACTGCTCAAGTACTACAGGACGATGCAAAAGGCGATGAAGAGCCTTGGGAGCGGAAGGCTCACAAAGTCCATGATGAAGAGGCTTGGGGTGCAGTAGATGGAAGAGGGTGATGACCACAGCTGTGAGTACTACCCATGCCATTTTGAGGGGCAGGTGTGCGACTTTTGTTACTGCCCTTTCTATCCATGCGAGGACTACGAGCTGGGCTTTTGGGTGATAGGCAGGAAGGGCAACGTGGTGTGGAGCTGCATTGACTGCCACCTTCTGCACATCAGGGAGGTGGCAGAGTACTACAGGGCCCATCCCCATGTAAGCCTGCCAGAGCTAAAGGCACTCGCCACCACGCTCTCGCTGGTGTATGTTGGAAACAAGAGCGGAAGGACAGGGCGCGGGTGATGAGGGTGGCGATGGCGAAGAACAGGGGTGTGCTGATAGCCATCGAGGGCATAGATGGAGCAGGAAAGAGCACTCAGTCCGTGCTGCTCAAGCGGGCTTTGGAGCAGCGGGGCTATGAGGTGGTGCTGCTAAAGGAGCCCACCAATGGTGTGTGGGGCTCAAAGGTCAGAAGGCTGGCACAGCTCGGAAGGCACGTGTCACCCGAGGAGGAGCTCGAACTCTTCTTGAGGGACAGGGAGGAAAATGCGAAGCAGCACATCATTCCCGCGCTTGAGAGCGGGCGTGTGGTGATAATGGACAGGTATTATCCATCGAGCATGGCGTATCAGGGCGCGCTCGGCATCGACCCCCAGCTCATACGGGAGAGGAGCGAGCGCGTAGCTCCGGTGCCAGATTTGGTGGTGGTGCTCGACGTGCCCCCAGAGGTAGGGGTGAGTAGAATACTGAAGAGGGGGGAGCGTCCCAACCACTTCGAGGAGGAGGAGTATCTGAGGGCAGTGAGGGATGTGTTCAGGCGCATTGTGGAGGAGGGGATGGGCGTGCTGGTGGATGGCACTCTCTCTCCTCAGAGGGTGCATGCCCGCATCTTAGAGCTGGCGATGCCCCTCGTGGAGGACTGTTAGACCATCGCCCATCTCGATGGAAAGTGTGCCTCCCACGTGCCTCAGGGCACATCTGAGGTGTTGGGCGAGAAGGAGCGGGCATCTTCCCTCTGCACCACGAACATCACCCCTGCCCTGCCCCCCTCGTCCACAAACCGTGTGAGCTTCTCCACGTGCCTTGCTCCCCTTGTGGTCGGGGCATCCGGAAACATCGCGATGCCGTGCCCTACGAGCGTGCACGACTTTACTTCCAGAAGATAGGAGGGCTCTGCGAGCAGCAGGTCGATGCGACTTGTGCCCACATGGTGGTCCCTGTCCACCACCCTGTATTCCTCGAACCCCTCGAGCATGTTGGGCACTCTGGCATCCACGCACCGTCGTGCACTGCGAGAATGTCAAAGCTCGTCTTTCTCGTGTGCGCTTTTCCCCTCAAAAAAAGCGCCCGCATATCCCGTATGAAGCCCAAGCTCTATGCTGCGAGCACCTGTGTTTGGTGCAGAAAGACGAGGCAGCTTCTCGAGAGCAATGACGTGTGAGTATGTGTACATAGACCTAATGGATGAGGACGAGCAGCAGAACGTTCTCGAGGAGCTTGCACAGTATAACCCAGATTGCACCGTGCCCACGCTTGTCGTGGGGGACGAGGTGATCGTGGGCTATGAGCCAGAGAGGATAAGGAATGCACTCAAGCTGAAGTGATGGGAAATGGGCTATGTTGATTACGGAGAGGTCATCAGGCCGTATGAAAAGCTCAAAAAGGATGCTGAGGCTGCGGGCTATCATTTACACCCCAACGAGGAGGTCGTGCTGGACATAGTGGAGGGACTCGTGAAGAACACCGAGAGGTATGGCCATCCTTCATGCCCCTGCAGGCTTGCCTCTGGAGAGTATGAGAAAGATGTAAGGAGAAAAGGGGGAAGAGGTGGTGTTATCTGGTATGGAGCTTGCATATCCAGTGTGGAGGTGCAGGGTGTGCGGCTATCTGTGCGCTCGGGATGCACCACCCAGTGTATGTCCCATCTGCAAGGCGAGGGACAGGTGGGAGAGGCTCATCTGACCCTTCATTTTCTGCTCTTTTCTATGTAGCTGCTCACCTGCTGGAGCACATGGGCGTAGTCGTAGAACAGCGTGCCAATGTCCAGGCTTCCCACCACGTCCACCATCCCAATCACTGCCACCACGGTGCCACCGGCATCTCGAATCGGGGATGCCACGATTGGCACACCCTTGTACTGTCCAGTGGAGGGAATTCCCCTGATTACTCTGTTCTCCTCGAACACCCGCTGGAGCATGGGCCCGTCATACTCGGTGTCGAGCACCGTTCCCCTCTCTATTCGAACGCCGGGCTTGTTCTTGCTTCGCATCGTCACGGGCAGGCCCGTGAGGTAGTGCACGGCCATCGCAATGGGGATGCAGCTCTCTGCGTTTGAATCCTCACTTATGCGTATTCCAATCGAGCGCAGCTTGGATGCCCGCACATCGTCTTTGGGCATTCTCACAGCACCCCGATGCCCATCGCCCCGTTGGTCTTCTTCATGGAGGCTGCCGCATCACGCTCCAGCTCGCACATCGCCCGTATGGCGTCGATGTTCTCGGGTATCACGATGGACTCCTGATGCACTCCCTGAAACAGGTATAGCTCCCCATTCTCCACGGTGATGGAGTCCTCCCATATCACGTTCTCCCACACATCATTTCTGGGTCTTCCTGCGTCCCTCGCCATCTCTATGACCTCGGCAGTGGAACCCACATCGGAGCCGATGAGCAGCATTCTGGGCTCGCTCGAGAGCAGCTCTGCCACCTCCTCTCGGGATGGGGAGCTCTCAAGCTCCACGTTGACTGCATGCATGTGCATCAGCGTGGTGGAGAGCTTTGCAGCCAGTGTGGTTATGGGTATGTGAGGGATGACTGTGTTCACGTCTGGGCCATGATGGGAGGGCAGTGTAATGGGGTTGGGCACAATGGCGTTGATGGGGCCCTTCTTTGCATCTCCCGGGTCGGTCCCCCTCCTCATCAGCACGACCCTCGTCTTCTTTATGCCATATGCACCGTCCAGCAGGTATAGCAGTCTGCACAGGGCAGTGGTGTTGCACGATACCACCCTCACAGCGTCCCTTCCGATGGCATGTGAGTAGTTGCTGAGGGCGTTGAAGGAGAAGCCCGCAATATCGTGCTTCTCTCCTCCCTGCCAGATGGCCTTGCATCCCGCATCGATATACATGTCCTTGTACTGCTCACCCACACCGCCCGGTGTGCAGTCAACCACGACATCTGCAGCCTCGCACATCGCCCGCACGTCCCCCTCCACCTCGAGTCCTGCCTTCTCGAACGCCTCGATGCGTTCATTGGGGGCATACAGTGGGTACTTCCTCTTCTTGGCGAACCTTGCCTCGAAGTTGGGGCGCGTCTTGGAAACGCCCACCACCTCCATATCGTCCTGAAGGCTCACGGCGTCTGCAACGCGCTTTCCTATCGTTCCATACCCATTTATTGCGACCTTGACCTTGGACATGCTCTCACCCAATCAGGTATGCACTCTCCTTGGTGATGTCCACCTCGATTAGCCTTCCTTCAGAGGTGTGGACATCTCCCAGAACTCCGTACATCTCCACGCCATCGTCCTTTTGGACGATGCGGATGATGTTCTCTGCCACCAGCTTTTGCTCACCACCTTTCTTGAGGTACACGGAAAGCTCACACACTCACATCACTCCTATTGTGTATGGGTGCTGATAGTTTAAGCGTTTTACTGTCGCCGCTACTCCAGCTCTATGGTGGCCGGGGGCTTGGGCGTGAGGTCATACATTACGTGGGTCACCTCTGGTATCTCACTGGTGAGCCTCGATGCGAGCCTCATCAGCACCTCGTGGGGAATCTCGAGAGGCTGGGCAGTCATGCCATCTCTCGACTCCACTGCCCGCACAGCCACAATCCAGCCATATGCCCTAACGTCCCCTTTCACACCCGTTCCCTTGCCCACGAGGGCTGCGTACGTCTGCCATGGTCTGAACTTTTCCAGCAGCTCCTCCTCCACGATTCTGTTCGCCCTTCTTGCAATCTCCACCTTCTCACGGGTGACCTCTCCGAGGATGCGCACCGACAGACCTGGACCTGGAAACGGCATCCTCTCGCAAATCTCGGGAGGCAGGCCCAGAGCCCTTGCCACCTCTCTGACCTCGTCCTTGTACAGGTCTCGGATGGGCTCTATGATTGCCTTGAACTCGTACACATCTGGAAGCCCCTTGACGTTGTGGTGGGACTTGATGCCCCCGAGCGACTCTATAAAATCGGGATATATCGTGCCCTGAATGAGGTACTCTACTTCTTCCTCGCGGGCAACATCCTCGAGCACCCTGAGGTACACCTCGCCAAATGCCCTTCGCTTCTCCTCTGGGTCAGTGATGCCCCTTAGCCCCTCGAGAAACTGCTCCTCCGCATGTACCACCCTGAGCCCCGCATCGCCAAAAATTTCCACAATCCTCTCGGTCTCGCCCTCTCGCATGAGACCCGTGTCTATGTACACGGGGATGAGCAAGTCTCCGATTGCCCTTCTCGCTAGCACGAGGCATACAGAGCTATCCACTCCACCAGAAAGTGCCAGCAGGGCCTTTCCATCCACCTGTCTTCTTATGTTCTCTATGGCCTTCTCTATGAACCTGTCTACTTTTACCATGTATCCATGGGCTCTACTGGAATACTTATAATGGTTGTGCTACTGGAAAAGAGGTATCATCCATCCCTCTTGTTCTGGCTTTGGGAGGGATGTGCTGTTGCTTGAGCTCGTAGAGGCTCTGTCTTGCATCCTTGAAATAGAACTTCTCGATGAGCATATCCTCGCTCTTGAGTCTGTCGAGGGCATACCTCACCGTTCTTGCTGGCAGATATGTCTCCTTTGCAATCTCCTTCTGCGTCAGTGGCCCAGAGTATTCGAGCACCTTGTACACCAGCTTGGCGCTCGGGGGCAGCCTCTCAATCTGCTCTCTGCTCACATCCTTCTTGAGTTCTCCTCTCTGCATATTCTGCCTCCACACATAATTAACATTGTTAAGTATATAAGCTTTTCCATCGTATATATACGATAGTTTTGTGTGTGCACGCCGTGGCTCATTCCACACCATTCATGGGTTAGGCTTTTGTAGCTGTGAGGAGCAAAGGGGGCTGCATGACTCCCCCACCCCCTCCCAAGCCACAGGTGGGTAGCATAGCACCATATGTGGCTGGAAAGAGCATAGAGGAGATAGCTGCTGCATATGGGCTCGTCCCAGAGAGCATCGCAAAGCTGGCGTCAAACGAGAATCCCTATGGCCCCTCTCCAGAGGTGGTGGAGGCAATAAAGCGTGTGGCCTCTACCGTGCATATGTACCCCAGCCAGTCCATGCATGGCTTGAGGAAACGGATGGCAGAGTACGTGGGCACAGAGCCAGAGAGGGTGCTGCCCACCCCCGGCATGGACGGGCTAATAGAGTATGTGCTGAGAGCGTTCGTGTGCGATGGAGACGAGGTGATAATCACCTCACCCACCTTTTCGTACTACGAGATTGCCTCCCTCGCCTGTGGGGCAAGGGTCGTGCACGTACCAAGGAAGCACTTTGAGGTGTGCGCCCATGATGTGCTCGAGCGTGCATCAGAGCGCACGAAGGTCGTGTTCGTGTGCTCACCCAACAACCCCACCGGGAACACCGTGCCCCTCGATGTGGTGGAGGAGCTGGCAGACTCCCTAAGGGCAATCGTTTTCGTGGACGAGGCGTATGTGGAGTTCTCGTCGTGCAGCCTCCTCGGTGAGCTGCTGGACTACGATAACGTGGTCATTGGCCGAACGCTCTCCAAGGCGTTTGGGCTTGCGGGCTTGCGGGTGGGCTATGGCGTGCTCCCTTCCTGTCTCATGGAGCCCTGCCAGAGGGTTGCCACGCCGTTCGCCCTCTCCTCTGTGGCGCAGGCAGCAGCCGAGGGGGCACTTGCGGACATCGAATACATGAGAGAGTGTGTGTCGCGGATAAGGCGGGACAGGGAGCTGCTCTATGACATTCCGTTCAAAACGTACCCCTCAGAGGCAAACTTCGTGCTCGTGGACGTTGCTCCCTTTACCGCTGCAGAGGTGTGCGAGAGGCTGCTAAAGAAGGGCATCATCGTGAGAGACTGCACCGGCTTTTATGGAATGGGCAAGTCCTATGTGCGCATCAGTGTGGGTACGAGGGAGCAGACCAAAAGAGTGGTGGAGGCGATGAAGGAGATTCACTCCGAGCTATAAACTCACGCCCTCACAGATACCTCCCGTAGTTTCGCATCACCTCGAGATTTCCATCGAGCGCCATGCTCGACTCGGCATATCCGAACGACAGGCACCCCCCGCACGTGCTCGATATCTCCCTTCTTCTCTGGCTCGTCTCTTGCCACACCCTCTTCAGCCCGTCACTCACCCTGCCCAGCGTTAGCTCCCTCTCCCTGCAGCTCACCACCTCGCCATCGAGCCCCACGTGCAAGAACAGCTCGCCCACACGGCATCGGAATGTGGGCTTTAGCTCTCGAATCATTCTGAGATAGGCATACGAGTTCATGATGGGAAGTCCCCTTCTCTTTAGCTCCATCAGCCCATCTATCGCCTGCTCGTATCGCTCCCTGCTTCGTATTCCCAGCTCCTCCCACGTGCTCTTGGGTATTTCTTCATACTCCGCAACGGGCTCGAAGGATATGAGGCATCCGAGCCTGTGGGCGAGCGCTGCCAGCTCTCCAAGCTCATGCAGGTTGCGCTCGTTGATTACACAGTTGAGCAGCACGTCCATTCCCTGCTCTCTTGCAATGCGTATTCCATCCAGCACCACATTCACATCTGCCCCCCTGAGTTCGCTGTAGGACTGAATGCCATCCAGCGAGACCGAGAGGTAGTCCACGACGTCCACCAGCTCGTCTATTCGCTCTGAGAGCAGCAGCCCGTTGGTAATCATGGACGTGCTCATTCCCAGCGACTTCGCATATCCAAGACACTCGGGAAGGTCTGCCCTCAGCAGGGGCTCAGTTGCCCACACGTTATACACCACGATGCCCATTGCCCGAGCCTCGCTGAGCAGCCGCTTGACCTCCTCTGTGCTCATCTCCTTTCCATTCCGCCTCGAGTAGGGGCAGAACGCACATCTGAGGTTACATTTCGCGTTTATCGTGTGGGAGAGTATCACGGGTCTGTGCCTTACCTTGAGCTGCCACAGGGCCCTTAGCATCATCGTGGGAGCGCCCATGACGTGCACATGGGCCCAAGACTAAAAAGGTTTATCTTCCCGTTGCTTGCAGGACCCCCTTCCGCAAGGGGAGGTGTTGTGAATAATGAGCTACACAAGATAGCCAAAGATATAGTTGATGAAGCAGAGAAGCACAACGCAATAATCGCCATAGGTAATCTAAACGGAGTCAGAAACAACAACAAAGGAAGAAAGGTGAACAGAAAGGTTAATTCGATACCCTTCTACCGCTTAAAGGAATACATCAAATACAAAGCAATGGAAAGAGGAATTGCAGTAATAGAAGTTCCAGAGTACAACACTTCAAAGCAATGCTCCCGTTGTGGTTCAATGAACACGGAAAGACCTTCTCAGGGAGTTTTCATCTGCGAGGATTGCGGCTATCAGGTAAATGCCGGTATTAACGGAGCTAAAAATTGAAACGAGCCGTGCTCATGGCAGGGGCTGCTGTGACCCAGCCCGAAGGGGAGCGCCTTTGGCACACTCCCCAACCTCCCCCAAGGGCTTCCGGTGGAAGCCCCCGACTTTAGTGGGGGAGGAGGTCACAGAGATTACAGAGTAATCAACTGCTGCTACATATGAGCAGCATCCACAATCCATCTATCCGCGATATCGAGCACCTCTGCCCTCACCTCGTCAAAGCATTTGCCAGAGATGAATGTGCCCCCTTTGAACAGCCGCCTTCTCACGAGCTTTCCCACGATATCATCACACCCCTTTCTTACCCTTAAGATGAGTGAGCCCGGGCAAATCGTGCTGTCCACGAGGCTGCCATCCAGATCGCCGTCCACTATGCCCAAAACTGGCACCGAGAACCTCGAGAGGATGTCTGCACATATCGTGGTGGTGTCGTCCCCCACCGTTATTGCCCCCATAGCTCGAGGAGCGAGCTCAAAGCAGTGCTCTGCATCGTGGTCTATCAGGTATATCGTGCTTCCCTTTGTGGACACCACGCGGCGTCTTGCCACACACCGTCTGAGCATGCCCGTGCGCACGATGGCATTCTCGAGGTTCACGCGTCCGAGCTTTTCCACGCCGTGCCTCTTTAGCACACCTCCCACTATGTCCACAATCTTTCCGTTTCTCTCCACGAGGACCACATTGCTGCTCGTTGCCCTTCCCACCACGATGCCGTTTACCCGTATGCTCTCTCCAGCCCTCACACCATTCACCCTTCTCATCACAGTGGAGCCCTGCCGTTTAACACCCGATATGGTAGAGGGCTCCACAATGGGCTCCACGATATTCAGAGAGAGTATGCTGGCGATGTGCTCTCCCTCCTTTCTTCCCCTCCATGGAATGCACATCCCGGGCTCCACCTGACAGAGTGCATCACAGCTGGAGTTTTGGGCCACCATGTACCCAAATGCGAGTGCGGACTCCATGCTCTTTGCCTGATTTGCGAGCACCACCACATCGCACGCAGAGAGGGCATTCACGGACTCGCTTGGCGCCTCGCTGAGCATATCTATCCTGTGCTCGCCCACATCGAACAGCGCGCACTTTCCCATCGTGCCACCGAGCCTTGCCTCCACCTCTCCGTATCCCTCGAGCACATCGAGCACATGGCTGGCAAAGCCGCTGTATATCACCTCAGGTCCGTGAACCACCACCCCTATCCTCATCATAGGGGAGCACCATGGAAGATTACTTCAACATTGCGCCCAAAGGCAAGCTCTATATCCCCCAAATGAGAGCGCTCTGCAGATGGACATAAAGATGCTGAGGCCCTGTATGGAAGGAGAGGGGTATATCGCAGAGGCAAGGGTGGAGCTTGGGGTGGGCTTTGCAAGGCTGTGCCAGACGCTCTCACTCGCAGAGGGGGTTGGGAATGTGAGATGCTCTCCAAGGCTGGAGGTTGCCCGCTTTTCACTGATGGGGGTTGAGCTGATGGTGTATGGCAGTGGAATGGTCAATCTGAGGGGGGTTCTGGACGAGCAGCAGGCACATGAGGTGCTAAGGGCGCTCGAGGCTCTCATAGCAGAAGCAAGAAGATGAGCCACACCACCATGAGGGCAAGAGCGAGCCCCATGGCGATGAGTGCGAGGCGCTTATCTGAGCCAATCACCAGTGGAATGGGCCCTATCATAATCACCGCCGCACCCTCCACCCTCCTCTTGGGCTCCTCCTCAGCAAGCTCCTCAGCAGGCTCCTCAGCAGGCTCCTCAGCATGCTTCTCTTCCGTGGGGATATGCATCTCATGGCGGAGCGGACTCACATACATGAGCAGCATTGCCACCACGATGAGCACGATTGCCATGCCGATGGTGAGTACCGCCATGGTGGGGGAGGATGCGAGCACTATGGGTATGGGGCCTATGAGTACCACCCCTCCCCACTGCCCAGGAGCGCCAGAGAGCACCATGAGAAGGGCGAGCACAATCAACCCGAGAAGCACCCACGCAATTGCCCTCATGGTTCTCATGGTTCTCATGGTTCTCATGGTTCGCCTCCCAGCGGCCTCGTCTTCGCGATGTCCTCCTCTATATCGTGCATCTCCCGTGCGAACCTGTGGCACACTGCGATGGCAAACTCTTTCCAGCGCTCCTCATTCCATCCCTCCACAATCTCGCTCAGGGCAGATGCCAAAACACCCTCTGGCACGCCGCTGGTCGTGATGTTCACCCCGCAGTGCACCTTCTCGGATGAGGGGGATGCCGATGCGATGCACACCGTGAGCTTGCCCCCGTTCACGTACACATCGTCCCCCTCACGCACAGCCCTTATGCCATATCCTTCGAGCACCTCACACAGGATGAGCACCAGCAGCCGCTGAAGCATGTATGCACCCCACATGGTGGGAGGATGGGCAAACCTCTCCACGATGAAGTGAATGAGGCAGTCTCCCCTGATATCGGTGTGCACATCCTCCATGTCCAAGATGCTTTTCACATCCATGGGACCTCGAAACGCCACGATGGAGCTGCCCTTCACACCCACCGAGTGTGCCCACAGGGGCCTCATCTGGCTTCCATCATACGTGTGCACCTCATCGAGCACCTCGACCTTCATGTCCTCACCCTCCGTGCCACAAAGCACACATGCTCCTTGAATGCTGGTGAGAGGGACACCACATCGAGCACCTCAAACGCCCGCTGCAGTATGCTGCCCTCCTCCTCTATTATTCTTTTCTTTGGCAGCGTGCTGCTTATGCTCTTGAGCTTGCACATCATGAGCAGCATACCCTCGTCGAGAAAGTACTGTGCATTTTTCACGGCGATTTCTGCCTGATTGGGCTGAGCCACGTCCTGATAGAGCATGTCCACCTTGTCCACGATGCAGGCGTAGCGCTCTGGATGGCGTGCATCTGCATATATGGGTATCACCATCTCGTCGTTGGCAAATGCCTTCAGGAGCCTGCTCATGGGAAGAGGAGCAACCTCCACTGCATATATCACCGAGTGTGGTAGCAGGGAGCGCATCACGCCGATGTTGGCGCCCGAGCCCGCCCCGAGGTAGAGCACTCTGGCATCGGCTGGCACCTCCACGGGTCGCCTTTTTAGCAGCACCTGTAACTTCGTCTGCCTCATACTCTCATGAGCCGTGTGAGCGAGCCATCGGCACGGAGGAGCTCGTCCGAATGGAGCACCACCCTCTGCCCTCGCACTGATATGTGGACATCCTCCTCCCCGGTGTGACCGATGTGCCATGCAGGCACGTCGCCAAGCTCTTCGATTAGGGTGCTTGCCTCCTTGGTTGCCAGCAGGAACCTCCCGTAGCTCTCCGAGAACAGCAGCTCGGTGGGTGTGAGCCCATTTGCAGCCTCGTCCAGCTCCACCACTGCACCGCACTTGGCTGCCATCTTGCACACTCCCACCGCAAGGCCACCAAGGGAGAGGTCGTGGGCGGCGCTCACCAGCCCCATTTCCACGGCCCTTCTCACTGCCTCGATGTTTTTCACATACTCCCTTCTCATAGTGGGCGCAGCGCCCCCATCGGAGCCCATGAGGGCACAGTACTCACTTCCGCCAAGCTCGGCATGGGTGTCTCCCACGAGCACGAGCTCGAGCCCTTCCACTGGGTGCATCGGTGGGATGTGCCTCGAGCGCACGATGCCCACCATGCCGATGGAGGGCGTGGGCAGCACCTTGGTGTCGAACTCCTCGCTCTCGTTGTAGAACGACACGTTGCCACCCACCACGGGCACCCCGAGCAGCCTCGCTGCCTCTGCCAGTCCCCTCACGCTCTCTGCAAAATCGAAGTACACCTCTCTATCCTCTGGGTCTGCAAAGTTCAGGCAGTTCACGATTGCTATGGGCTCAGCACCCTTTACCGCGAGATTGGAGGCATTCTCCAGCACGGACAGGGCGGTGCCGTCATATGGAGAGAGGGACACGTGCCTTGGGTTGCACCCGCAGGAGAGCGCCAGCGTGAATCCCTCTGGGCACACGAGCACCCCCGCATCTTCCCCGGGCTTGGTGTGCGTTCGTATCTGCACCTCGTGGTCATACTGACGATACACCCACTCCTTTGAGGCGATGTTGGGGCTGGAGAGCAGCCCGAGCAGCACCTCTTTCAGGTCGTGCGCCTCTGGCGCCCTTTCAGCGCTCACGGCTATTCGTGGGGTGCTCTCTCGCTCATACATGGGTGCGCCTCCCACGAGCAGGTCGATGGGCACATCCACCACCACCTCGCCCCTGAACATCACCACGAATCTCTTCTCCTCGGTGAGCTCGCCCACCACTGCATGGGCGAGGTCATATCTTTCGGCGATTGAGAGCACCTCGTCCACGTTCTCTGGGGCGACCTCGAGCACCATTCTCTCCTGTGATTCTGCTATGAGAATCTCGTATGCGGTGAGCCCCTCCTCTCTGAGCGGTACCCTGTCCGCATATATGCGCAAGCCAAGACCGCCCTTGGCGGCAAGCTCAGTGGACGCCCCCGTGAGCCCTGCCGCACCAAGGTCCTTGCACGCCCTGACGAGCCCCTTCTGAATCGCCTCGAGGGTGGCCTCTATCAGCAGCTTTTCGGTGTATGGGTCTCCAATCTGCACGCTTGGTCTGTCCTCATCCGAGCAGCTCGAAAGGTCTCTCGAGGCAAATGAGGCGCCCCCCAGACCGTCTCTGCCCGTGGTGGAGCCGATGAGCACGAGCGCATCCCCCGCCCTCTTGGACACAGAGGTCGTGATGTTTTCCTCCCTCACGAGCCCTATGCACACCACGTTCACGAGGGGATTGCCGCTGTAGCTGTCGTGGAAGAACACCTCGCCCCTCACCACGGGCACACCTATGCAGTTGCCATAGTCGGCGATGCCAGCCACCACGTGCTCGAAGAGATACACATTCTTGGGCTTTTCCAGCCCTCCAAAGTACAGGGGGTCCATCAGGGCAATTGGTCTTGCGCCCATGGATAGTATGTCCCTGACTATGCCCCCCACCCCAGTTGCCGCACCGTTGTAGGGGTCAACATAGGAGGGATGGTTGTGGGACTCCATGCCTATGGCAAGCGCCCATCCGTTCTCGAGTCGTACGACTGCAGCATCATCACCGGGCCCCACGAGCACACGCTCGCCAGTGGTGGGAAGGGTGGAGAGCACCGAGGCACTCGACCTGTATGAGCAGTGCTCGCTCCACAGGTTCAGAAAGCACCCCTGCTCCACGATGTTGGGCTCCCTGCCCAGCGCCCGCGTGATGACCTCGAAGTCCTCTCGGGGAAGAATCATGAACTCCTCCTCAGAATGTGGAGAGCTTGCCATCTGCCACCATGTCGGTTATTTGTGGTATGTTGTCGAGCCATCTGTCCACAATCTCCTCGCTCTGCCTTCTGATGCGCTCTGTGTGCTGTTTTCCATCGGGTATGAACTGGACGCTGGCGAGGAGGGGCTCGTCTATGGGCTTTCCAATCTGAGAGAGCACCCGCACATATACCTCCTTCACGCCCTCCACCTCTGCTGCAATCTCGTTGGCAATCTCCCTTGAGAGCAGGTTGTACAGCTTTCCCACGTGGTTCAGTGGGTTCTTTCCGCTCGTTGCCTCCATACTCATGGGTCTAAAGGGCGTGATGAGTCCATTACACCTGTTGCCCCTGCCCACTGAGCCATCGTCCCCCATCTCTGCCGAGGTGCCCGTCACGGTCAGATAGCACGACCCCTTGTCGATATCATCGGCGGTGTTTACGAACACGTCCACCTCCCTCTGGGTGTACATGGGCACGATGCCCTCAATCTCGTCCCGTATCTGCTCCTTTATCTGCACGTAGTGGTCAATGTCCTCCACATACTTGTCTATCATGGCACATGCCACTGTGAGGGATATTCTATCCTCCCTTCTCAGTCCCATCACCTTTATGTCCTCACCGATGGCGGGAAGCCGCTTTCTGAGCTTCTCTATCAGGAATCTCTCGGTGTGGTACACGAGGCTCTCTGTCTCGGAGAGGGGTGCGTGTGCCACCCCAAACGAGGTGTCGTTGGCGAGGGGAGCGTTGTGCTTTCGGTTGAACACGTCCCTCAGGTCAGATGAGCCCACACCCAGCCTGCAGTCTATTATCACGTACTCATCCAGAAGGTTTGGAAAGTTTTCGTGCAGGTAGTCCCTCGCTGCCCTGACCACCACCCTGTTGGTGGGAATGGCGTGCCCATCGAACTCGTTTGTTGCCCTGCCCACGAGAAGAATGTATATGGGTGAAATCACCTCTCCTCCCCCAAATGCTGGCAAAGAGCGTCCAGCCACTATCTGGGTCTCATCGGTGTTGTGATGCAGAATCACCCCAAAGCGCTTTTTATATTCCTTGCACAGTGCTCTGCTCATCGCCTCTGCTATACCATCGGCGATGCTGTCTGGATGCCCTATCCCCTTTCTCTCCACAATCTCTATCTTTTGCTCCTCCATGGGCACCTGATGGATTGCTTCTACCTCGATGTTCTTCATGAGCATCAGTCCCCACCATCTGCTTGGCTTAAAGCTATCAGAATCTCATCTTCCTTATCTATGTTTGCTCACCCTCTGCCGAGCACTGCGCCTTTTTAGGACGTGCACGATGTCCTGCGCAAGCTTGCGCTTGTACTGAGCATACTGCTTGAGGGAGATACCAGCACGGGCGAGGGCGGCATCCCTGTAGGGACATGCCCTCGTGGGCTTGCAGCAGTAAGCGAGCGAGCCAAAGCAGGTGCCCTCTCCCTGCTCGAGTGGCGTGCCTGCCACAAGGCTCTCTTTGAGGCGCATGAACTCCGCTGGCGAGAGACCAATCTGCTTCAGCACGGACTGGAGAGGGCAGTTCTTCACAGGAGCACAGCAGAACGCGAGCCCCCTCAGGTCCCCTCCGGCACAGATGTGGGAGGGCATGTTGTACCATCCATAGGCTGCCTCCATCTTCTTGAGGGTTCTCGAAAGCGCACCCACCACCTCTGGATTTTCCACGAGAGGGCGCGCCACCGATACCATATCGGCTCCCTTAGAGAACATCTTCTTGGCGCTCTCGTAATCTCTCACACCATTGTTGCCTATGATGAGAAGCGATGTGGCATTCCTCACCGCCCTCAGGGGGCGATGGTCTGTGGGTGCGTACTCACCCCTTCTCTGGGCTCCCATGCAGTCGAGGTGCAGCATGTCCAGCCCAGCACCCTCGAGCGCCCGGGCAAGCGCGACCTCATTGGTGATGTTTGTCCTCATCTTCAGGGAGAGCACCACACCCGTCTCTTTGAGCCTTCTCACCCATTCCACGAGCCTGTGGGGCTGGTGCAACAGGGCCTGTCCAGCCCCGACCTCCATCATCTCGGGCTGTCTGCAATGGGCGTCGATTTCCAGCACCCCACGGTGCTCTGCGATGATGGGTGCAAGCTCCATCAGGGGTGTGAGCGAGGACGCCCTCACGTTCACTGCCACCGTCCTGCCAGAGAGCTGCTCAAGCTCCTGCTCGATGTGCTCAAAGGGCTCATCTATCAGGAACTCCCTTCTTCCCCTCTCGCTCATCCTTCTGGATGCCTCGATGGTGGGCTCATCGATGGAGTACCCACCTATCGTCACGAGACCCGCATCCTCGAACCTCTTCACGAACGAGGCATCGGTGATGCCAGACATGGCAGAGGTGGCAACTGGACATGAGATGGTAAGATAGCCTTGTGCAATCATACTATATCAAACCTCACGTTTATCTTGAACACCTTCACGGTGGGAAGGTTTAGCATGGGATATCCAAGTGCGCTGATATCGGAGAGTATCCGCTCGAGCCGCCTTTGGTTTGGGGCAGAGACTGTAAACCACATGTTGTACTCGTGCTCACGCTCGTAGTTGTGGGACACCTCCTCATAGCTATTGATTCTCTCTGCCACCCTCTCCATCTCCTCGCTTGGGACCTTCAGGGCAACGAGAGTGCTGCATACTCCCACCCTCTGGGTGTTCAGGATGGGGGCAATCCTGCGTATGATTCCCCTATCCATGAGGGAGCGCACCCTGTCCATTAGCTCCTCCTCACTGATGCCAAGCTCCCTTGCGATTTTGGCATAGGGCTCTGCCTCGAGCGGAAAGCCAGTGTGCAGCACGTCCACAATCCTTCTATCCAGCTCGTCCACTATCGTTCCCTCTCCTCCACGGGTATGGGGGTGTGGATGCAGAAGGGCTCTGGTCCCAGCACATCCCCTGTGAGGGCGTACGCCCTTGCCCTGCACCCCCCACATGCGACCCTATACTTGCATTCTCCACACTTTCCACCAAGGGCCTCTGGCTCCCTCAGCCGGGCAAAGAGAGGGGAGTTCTCCCATATCTCATCGATTGAGCTCTCTCGTATGCTGCCCGCCTTGAGGGGCAGATACCCGCATGGGTACACCTCCCCCCTTCTCGATATGAAGCAGAATGTGATTCCCCCAAGACATCCCATCCTCCTTGTGGGCACGATGCCCTCCATCTCGCTCACTATCCTGACGTAGTGGGGGGCACACGTGGGCCTGATCTCCATCTCTGGATGGCACAGAGCAGCCTCATGGAGCCATCGCAATGTGTCCTCGTACTGAGGTGGGCTCATCTCCTCCCCACCCCTACCCCTTCCAGTGGGCACGAGCATGAACACGTGAAGGGCAACTGCCCCCAGCTCCCTCGCCAGCTCCAGTATGGCTTCCTTCTCATGGATGTTCCCCCTCGTGAAGGTGGTGTTTATCTGAAGCTCGAGCCCAGCCTCAAGGGCGCATCTTGCTCCCTCAATGGCTCCCTCAAAGGCTCCCCTCCCCCGTATGTGGTCGTGGGTCGAGGGGGTGGCTCCATCGAGACTTATGCTCACCCTCTCAACACCATTCTCTCGTATGCGCATGGCAAGGGAAGGTGTGAGCATCGTGCCGTTGGTGGAGAGCACGCATCTTACGCCCCTTCGCTTGGCATGGGCGAGCAACTCAAACAGGTCTTTTCTCATCAGGGGCTCGCCCCCTGTCATGATGAGCATCGGGCTGTGGGGGGCGAGCGAGTCTATCAGGAAGAGAGCCTCATCGGTGGTGAGCTCGTCCTTGGAGGAAGCCCCGGCAGACGCTCTGCAGTGGGTGCATCTGAGGTTGCACGCACCCGTGAGCTCCCATGCCACCACCTTAAGGGGGTGTGCCAGCATCATTGAACCTACGAGCGCTCCCCAATTTAAAAGGGTTTTCCTGCGGGCAGTGGTGGATGCGTTGAGAGGTGTGGGACGTGCCAGCATTGGGCAATTTTAACTGCCACCTCACAAAACATGACACATCGAAGATGTTTTATATTATCTGTAAGAAAACCACAAAGCGGTAAAAATGAAATTTGCCACCTGCTTAAATTGTATGGATGGTAGAGTGCAATTACCTGTTATCCATTGGATAAAGGAGAATTATGCTGTTGATTATGTTGATATGATAACAGAGGCTGGAATGGATGGTGTTTTAGTGGATGAAAATTATTCAAATATGGACAGAATAGATATATCGCTTACGAAACACAACTCGAACATTATTTTTATCGTAGGACACCATGATGGTGGGGGAAATCCCGTGGACGATGAAACGCATAAGAAACAAATTCTTATCGCTGTAGAAAAAATAAAAAGATTAAGACATTCCCCACTAGGATTATGGGTATCGAATGAAGGAAAGGTTGAAGAGATAACCAAAAAATAAAGAGGAGGTTTTATTTATGAAGATACCAAAATGCATGAGCACGCAGCACCCTGATAATGTGCATTTACCGTTTTTTGCAGAGAGCACTGAACTTGGCGGGGAAGACGAAATACAGGAGGCATACTACGTCTTCTCTCATCTGGGTTGTGATGAGCAGATGTGGGATTGTGAAGGCAAGGAAGTCGATAATTTTGTGGTCAAAAAATTATTGACAAAATATGAATCGTTCTTCCGGGAGACACGACTGGGTAGAGACGTGTTCATAACTTTAAGGGTTCCAAATCCAACAGTGGAGAAAGCCGAGGCAAAAATTTTACTGGAAACATTGGAAAGCATACCGAGGTCTTTTGACGCTGCCAAGCTATTTTACGGGGATGACACACCCCCAATATTCGAGGTCATCTTACCAATGACTGCCTCTCCCATGTGTCTTGATAGAATCTACAGGTATTATTGCGATTTTGTTGTGGGGAAACAGAATAAGCTATTTAGGGAGGGAGATATCACAATCGCTGAATGGATTGGGGAATTCAAGCCTGAAATAATTAACGTGATACCTCTTTTTGAAGATATGGAACACATGCTTGATGCACACAACATGACCAGAGAATATTTGAAAGATAAGGATGTGGAACATCAAAGAGTCTTCTTGGCAAGGTCAGACCCAGCAATGAATTACGGACATGTCAGCGCTGTTCTTTTAAACAAGATAGCTCTCCAGAGATTACAAACTTTATCTGAGGATATAGGTGTTGAAATTTACCCCATTGTGGGTGTTGGCTCGGCCCCTTTCAGGGGCAATCTCAGACCACAAACAGTAGAAAGAGTTGCAAAAGAGTATCCAAGCACCCATACCCTTACCGTTCAATCGGCATTCAAATACGACAATCCCCCTGACGAAGTTAAAAGGGCCATAAGAAAGCTCCAAGAAAGAAAAACACGCTCACCCCATGAAATATACGAAGAAAGGTGTTTGGAGATAATTGGGAAATACTCTCAAGAATACCAAAAACAAATCATAGAATTAGCACCAGTAATCAACAGAGTTGCAAGGTATGTTCCGAGTAGAAGGAGGAGGAAGTTGCATATAGGTCTCTTCGGGTATTCACGTAGTATAGGGAAAATCTCATTGCCACGGGCGATAACGTTTACAGCCGCTCTTTATTCCTTAGGTTTGCCACCAGAAATTTTGGGTTTGAATGCACTGGATGAAGAGGACATTCAATTTATCAGAGAAGTTTATGTAAATTTTGATTATGATTTAGGGGAAGCCCTCAGATACTTTAACCAAGATACACCGTTTTTACCAAAGGGTCTTGAAACAATAGTCAGTGATTTTCCAGTGGACTTTCAGCCAGATGAAGAGCATAAAGAACTAACAGATCATATTATAGGGTCATTAAAGGAAAACAAAACCGAAGATTTGGGAGAGTATGTCCTAAGAGCAGCAAACTTGAGAAGATTCTTGGGATAATGTCGATTAGTGGGGGTCGACGACAGAAGGGGTCTGAGAGGAGGCATGGGAAAAAGACTATAGAGAAATAAGGGAAAAGAAGGCATGTTGAAATCAGACTTAGGATTGAAAGTATGAACTGCTCTCTGTCTCTCTCGAGGAGAGAGGAGAGCAAGGGTGGCCCGTGTCTCTTCTGAGGGCTCTACAATCTTTTGGTCTTGCAGAGCGTCGCGCCCAATGCCGCCCCACTCGTGCTCATACCCAATAGTAAAGAATTTATACTATACTCGCCGTGAGAGTGTGGGTGGTTGCATGGAGTTTTTAAGCGGCTACAGGCGTGCACGGCTCAGACTCTTTGAGTGGCGCTCTTGTCTCGAGTGGGAGTACAAGCTGCTGCTTGCCCTCGGGTTTGCAGCACTCACAGGGCTTGCGGCACAGGTGGTCATCTTTTTGCCCTGGACTCCCGTGCCCATCACTGCCCAGACGTTTGCGGTGCTCGTCGGTGCGGTGGTGCTGGGAAGGCACTGGGGTGGTGTTGGACAGCTCATATATGTTGCCCTTGGCGCCATCGGAGTGCCGTGGTTTTATGGCATGAGCGGTGGCTATGAGCATCTCTTGGGAGCGAGTGGTGGATACCTGCTTGGATTCGTGGTTGCCGCATGGCTCGTGGGCTATCTTTCAGACACCCATCCCAGCACGAGGAGGGCACCGTCCTTGCTCGGGCTCTTCCTTCTGGCAACGGTGGTGATATATGGACTCGGGCTTCTTCAACTCTACGCGTGGCTCTGTGCGCACTCCACCCCGCCCACTCTGCTCGAGCTGCTCATAAAGGGCGTCCTGCCATTCCTTCCGGGCGACATCCTGAAGGCGGTGCTCGCCTCCGGGTGTGCGTGGGCAATTGTGCCAAAGGAGAGGTTCTGCTGAGTGGCAGGGCATCCCTTCTGCCCCTTCCTCACGGAAGGGGCTTTGTGGACATGGCACCGCCCGGCCCATGTGTGGCTTGCCCACTATTTATCTTTTCGGCACGATCTCATCTATCATGAGGACGCGATTTGCTGCCTCCGTGGCCGAGGTGAGAGCCAACTTCTTCACAATCACTGGCTCTATGGTTGAAGGCGTGGTCACCCTTCCAGAAGAGTCGATCATGGTGTCTATTCCCCGTGTGTAGTAGTTTCTCATTGCTGCGAGGGCATCGGTCGGATTCATTCCAGCATTGCTAGCAAGCGCCATGGGTATGGCCTCCAGCGCCCTTGCGAACTCCAGTACTGCGAGCTGCTCTTTGCGGGGCAGCGTGCAGGCGTAGCTCTTCAGCATCTGCGATAGGATGAATTCGGTTGTTCCGCCACCAGCCACCACCTTCCCGCCCTTGATGATGAATGCGGCGTTGTTTAGAATATTTTGCTGCAGATTGGTTCATCTCTTTTATGCGGTTTTTATCATCCAGCACTATCACTGGTTCTCGTATTTTTTCGAATATGTTGAGGTATTTGTGCTTCTCCAACGCTAAGAGCCGGTTAGCCTTCTGCAGACCCCCAAGCAGTTTGCTTCGCGAGAAATCCGCCCACTCTGTGATGATTCCCAGCTCGATAAGGTCAAATATGCGCTCAATGAACAACACACACTCTTCCTTGTAGTCCCCTTCGAATCCTGCTTGCTGGATGAGGTCAATGTAGCTCAATCTATAGTACTTCAGAAGTCCAAGGAACATGGGAAGGGTGACGCCGCGCAAGCGGTGATTCCTTGCCTCAGTGACACCAAAGGAAACTATCATTCTTGCGAATCTGTCTTGCGAATCTGTCCCATGAGGGAGCTGGAGTATGTCATTATGGTGCTCCCGTCTGCCTTCTTTATCCTGATTTACTTCCTGTGTTCGAGTTTGTTCAGGGAGATGAGAAAGTAATCTGCAGTTATGAAACTCGCTGGAAAAACTTGACCGCTCCACCACCTTCAACTCCACACGTTGAAATTTGCTACCTGCCAAATTACATGCAGCTAACCTAACAATGCAAAGAACTCGCCGAGTTTAGTTAGCATGAGAATTACATTTCTGCCAACTTTCTCCTTTTCAATAAGCCCTCTCGCTTCAAGCCTGCTGACAACCCGCCTGTTGACTTTGTTTAGCAGCTCTTGCCCTTTGCGTCTCCCTTCGCCTGAGAACGAGTAAATGTGTGGAAACTGTATTTCAAGCCTTTCTGACAGATCCCGCAGTTTCATGTAGTCCTTACCATGTTCCCTTTGGGAATAGATAAGCGAAATAGCATATCTCTCCTCCTCACTCAGTTTGACGAACTCCAGGCTGGGTATTTCAAATATAACTGGCTTCTCACATACACTCCTGCCGTACATTCTCTCTTCCTCTTCATCTCTCGCATATCTTTCAGCGAAAACGTAGAACATTCTAACTCCGTGATACCATCCAACAAGAGCTGATGCTACTGACACAAGCCTGCCGTGTGATGAAAGATTGAGGTAAACCTCACTACCAGCGCTCTTCTCTTCAACCACCACTTCAGCTATCGCTCCAACAGCCATCCTGAAGTCAAAAAGATCTGCATAGTGAACTTTCACCTCCAGTCCAAGTTTCTCCAGATCAGCCACTACAGCTCTTTCAAAATACCTCTGCTTCTCATGGAGCTCATACTTTTCCGCAAATTTTCCGCCTATCGTTATGACATGTGCTCTTACTCCGCCAAGAACTCTTATCGGTTTAACAGCCACACTCCTCTCAAATCCGAGGGGTATGATGTGGACTTTTTCGATTGTTTTCATTGTTATCGATGTTATCGTGAAAAGACTAAAATAATTTGCTGCTTCTGCCAGAATACTGTGAAGTAGGGGGTGATGGGAATGGGTATTGAGGGTTTACTTGTCCAAATCCCCATTGAAGTATGGGACAGGATAGTCGAAGAGGAGCCGGAATGGCGCTACATGCATAGATTCCTCGAAAAATACGGATTTGGTAGATTTGCCGTTTTGATGGTTGCTGCTGGTTTGAATGATTTTCAGCTCAAAGGAAAGGCTGAGATTGCTTACTGGCCCAAGCTTAGAGATTTGCTTGAGAGAAAGGAAGTCCCTGCTTCTCCACAAGAGATGGAAGATATGCTTAAAGGGTTCTACACAAAGGAAAGACTGGCTGATTTAAAGCTGAAGAGGTTAAATCGCTTCCTTTCGAGTGAGCTTGCCGATAAGCTCTGGATTGCAGAGCCAAAAGAAGTTGTGGAGAACTTTATCGGGATATGGTATGAGCTCGCTGCTACGATGAGGCAGAACAGGGACGCAAAAACCATCGCTTTTGCGATGAAGTGCCTTGGCATATCGCTTCTTATGACTGGGGAGAGCAACTTTAGCTTTGAAAAAATTCCGATTCCTGTCGATTACAGGGTTAAGGAGTTTACGAAAAGGCTTGGCGTAAGCATAGATGATGAAGAAGTGAGAAGGTTCTGGAGCCAAGTTTTGGAGGGGATAAGGAGTAGAGTGGAAATAAACATGATTCATCTTGACTCTCTGATATGGCAGATTGGTGTGCTTAGCAAGACTGAAATCGTGGACTATTTTGCAAAGCTGGGTTTGAGAGAGGTTGGAGAAAAAATTGCGGAGGTGATGAGATGAGGTTATGTGTAGTTCCCTGCGGGAGCCTGAAAATCTGGAGTAGGTATCCTGATGCAGGAGCTACAATGGCGAGAGATGTCTACATCGGCAGTTTCGCCAGAACCTGTATCGAGTATGCCGAGAAATTCTACCCTGATTCTTACGTCATTCTCTCAGCCAAGTATGGATTTCTGTTTCCGGACGAGATCATTCCGGAGAACTACAACGTAACATTTAACGATCCTAAGACAAATCCGATAAGCGTTGAGGAGCTCAGAAAGCAGGCTGAGCAAAAAGGATTGATGAGATATGATGAGATAGTGGTTGTTGCTGGAAGCAATTATATCAATATAGTCAAGAAGGTGTTTGCAGAGAAGAAAATCATAACTCCGCTGAAGGGTCTTGGTGGAATGGGTCCAATGATTTCAGCGATGAAGAAAGCTATAAAAGAGGAGGTGGAACTGTAATTATGTTCTGTGAACATGGTTATCTTCGAAACAAATGTAAACTCTGCAATCCTGAGCCAACTCGAGTGATCCCGAAAAGCCCTTTTATTGACGGAAATCTTGCATTCAAATGCAACTGGCTCGATACAGACTATGAGGGTCCTTGCGGAAAAGCTGGCAGAAGGTGGAACATATATATCAAACAATTCCCCTGGTGTATCCAGCCGGAGAACCCGTGTTATCAGTATGAGATGGGATTGAGAAAAGAAATTCCACCCTATCCATGTTACGAAACTGAGATTTTTTCCAAATCTGAATATGGGGCAGGAGTTAATCACAGAGGACCAAGGAAAAATATTGGTAGGAGGATAAGGTATGTTGTACCCGGAAAAATCGCACTGTTCACAACTGTTGATCCGGGTAAAGGCGGTGATACAAGGTACATATTCGGCTTCTTTGTTATAAAGGATGATTACGTAGACGGCTATGGTGCAACCAAAATCATAGGGTACCCCGAATATACCTTGAAAATCCCAAGAGATTCAAGGTTGAGATTCTGGGAATTCTACAGGAATAGCGACGGCTCCATGGCATGGGGAACTGGACTGTTTAGATATTTGAGTGATGAAAGTGTAGTGAGGTATCTTGAAAGACAGAGAGAAGTTTTGATTAAAAATGGACACATAAAGGAGGCTAAAGTGGTCGAGGAAGTTATGAAAAAGTTTTATGGTGACTAAAGTGACAAAAGTTGCCAAGTATCACAAAACCACACGTTGAGCTTTCAATCATCCAATCTCACGAGGGCTGGCATTACACAGGTAAGATCTACTTCACCGTCAATCAGCAGAGAGGTTTGATAGAACTGGCATTGATCCTCATTTTATAGAGTTTGATGACAGAGTTATGATATGCTGCCATGATTGCTATATTCAATCCAAGATCAAGATGGTGCTCCAAAGCCTTGAGGATGGATTCTGAGAGGCCTCTAATGGATGCCTCCCAGTCCTTTTCACGAGGAGAAGTGTATTTTATGTACCCGTGCTTTTTTGCGTAGTCAACCACCCTTCGCATTAACCATCTCTCATTGGTTGAGATGAGGTCATATAGGCGCTTAGTATTACGAACACACACCAGCTCCACTTCATTACCCCCTCCTTCCTATGCGAATTCTTTACCATTCTATTCTTCGCTTATCTTTATTACAGTTCTATCCTTCGCCTTTGTTATAGAAAAAGTTTTTGACGATGCCTGAGACGTATAATTTGAGGTGCAGTTCTTTGTTGGTGAAGTACCCTGCCACTGAACACTCTGGTTGGGCTCAGAGGAAAGCGGGAGGATCCACGCACCACGACCACGCTTATAAATCACTCGTGCTCCTGCCAGCTGGCTATCTGTGAGAGCGCCTCTGCCACCTGTGGTGAGAGTCTGTACCTTCGCTCATTGCGGTTTCCCCGCCTTTCGAGAATGCCCTCCTGATACATCCTCGCGAGATATGTGGACACCGTGCTCAGAGGTATCGTGTCAAACTTCTCCTCATACGCCCTCTTCACGTCCTTGGAGGTGAACCACTCGGCATCGAAGTCGTACTTGATGAACATCTCCAGTCTCTGCCTGAGGGTGAGGTCAGACTGACTCTGACCTTTCCAGGCAGCGGCTGAAGTGGGAGGTTTCTCACGAGGTACAGCAGTGGGCATTCGGGGTAGCGAGTGTAAAGATGTGCCAGAGAGCTGAGGGCTCGAATGGGGGCATTGGGCTACAGTATCGAGGAAAGAACAAATTTGCTGCTTTATCTCCTCCAGCATGGACAGGGGCATCGGAGTTGCTTCAAAGCTTGCGGAGGTTGTTCTTCCTTCGTCCGTAGTTATCTCGACCCTCACTCTCATGGCACATCCTTGTGCAGGGCCTCCTCATCTCTGCACCCATCCCCTCTGTATGTGGAATGTTCACAATTTCTGTGAACACACCAGTTATTGTGTAAACATGTGAATGTATATAAACTTTTTTGGTATGTGACGGGAAAGACGGAGGCTGGGATTGCATTTAGCGTTCGCATGTTCCATTAGCCTCTGAGAGTTTCCAGATAGCGTGAGAGCCGCATGGGAGTGCCCCTCGTGAATCCGTGCATGCTGGCAAGCCTCGATATGGCGCGCATCAGGCCGGTGCTATACTGGAGGGCATGCTTTTTTCTCCATGCAATCTCCTCTGGGACATACTGGAGGGCTGCACATCTCAGCACGTACTTTCTTATCACCTCGCCGCCGACCCTCTTGAGCTTTAGCTCGGGGGAGATGCGCTGGGCAGCCTCGATGATGGGGGGACTCAGGTATGGAGCCTCGAGGGCGATTCCCCATGCAGCAGCCACCTTCTTATCCCTGTGAATACCCCTCTGGAGCAGCTCGTTCAGGTCACACTGCATACACTCGCCCACATCCTCGGCATCCTCGTACCTCTTATATCCACCAAACAGCTCATCTGCTCCCTGTCCCGTGATGAGCACGTCTGTTCCCTCGGCTCTCTGGGCCAGCATGTAAAGGGGAAGTGCTATGCTCACATCGAGCACCGAGGAGGTGTCGAGCATGCCCACCACCTCGCAGAGAGCCCTTTGCACCTCCTCGATACCCACCACGTGAATCGTTGTGCGCTCCCTTGCACCGAGCAGCGATGCCGCCCGCCCAACCCACTGCTCGTCCCTCGAGCCCTCGAGCGCTATGCTCACGAGGGGCACATCGAGCAGCGATGCCAGAATGGAGCTATCGAGCCCTCCAGAAAACGCTATCGCCGCCCTTTTGTCCTCAATGTGCCTGGCAGTGAGCGATGCCGCATCCTCGAGCGCTCTTCTCACGATGGAGATGGCCAGCACCTCATTCTCTACGTCATCTGTGGACATGCTCACACTCACACTCACACGTACTCCCTAGGGTCTGCTATCATGCCGTGCAGGGCGGTTGCGGCTGCAGTGAGCGGTGATGCGAGGTATATCAGCCCCCCAGCCCCCATGCGGCCCCTGAAGTTTCTGTTTGCGGTTGACAGGCACACCTCGCCCTCCGAGAGCACCCCTTCATGTGCCCCAAGGCAGGGACCGCATCCCGGGTTTATTATTGTTGCCCCGCTCTCCACGAGCGTGGTGATGATTCCTCTCCTGCAGGCCTCTGCGAGTATGCGCCTTGAAGCTGGGGCGATGATGGTTCTGACCTTTACCCTCCTCCCTTTCAATATTCGGGCAGCCCCCTCGAGGTCGCTCAGCCTTCCGTTGGTGCACGTGCCGATGAACACCTGATCAACGGGAGTGCCCACCACTTCGTCCACCGGGTGCACATCGTCCACCCTGTGGGGCACCGCCACCTGTGGGGCAAGATTGGAGACGTCGAACTCGTACTCCTCACAGAAGTGAGCATCCTCGTCGGAGTGCACGGGAGTGCAGTCCCTGCCCCTGTCTCCAATGTACTCGAGGGTGGTGGCGTCTGGCGGCACGATGCTCGCCTTTGCTCCCATTTCCACCCCCATGTTGCACAGCGTGAGCCTCTCGTCCATGGACATCGTGGCTATCGTGTCCCCGTAGTACTCCAGTGCCCTGTAGCTTGCCCCATCTGCACCGAGCGTGCCCACGATGCTCAGTATCACGTCCTTTGCCACCACTCCCCGCGGCAGTCTTCCGCTGACCTCGATGCGGATGGTCTCTGGCACTCTGAGCCACGTGATGCCCCGCGCAAACACGTCTGCTATGTCGGTCGCGCCGAGCCCCGTGGCGAACGCACCCAGCGCCCCATATGTGCATGTGTGGGAGTCTGCCCCCACCACCAGCATCCCCGGACGCACGAGCCTCCGCTCTGGGAGAATCTGGTGGCATATTCCCTCGCCCACATCGAAGAAGTGCTGGATGTGCTGTGCCCTCACCCACTCCCTCACCCTGCGGTGGAGCATGGCGGTGCGCTCACAGTTGGCTGGCACGATGTGGTCGAACGGAATTGCAATCTTGCTCGCATCCCATACCCTCTCCACACCCATCTCTGAGAGCACCTTGAGGGCGATGACGCTCGTGCCATCGTGTGCCATTGCCAAGTCCACTGCACACTCCACGAACTCCCCAGCCTCCACGTCCCTTCCAGCCTTCATGCCGATAATCTTCTCGCTGATAGTGCTGCCCATATACCCACCATCTGTTGCCAGCTATATGGTTCTTGAGCAAGAAAAGCTATATCATCTGGCGGCATATAGAAGTAGAGGTAGAGGTAGGGGTGGGAGATGGAGCGAGCGCGCGTGAGAGATGGGGACGTCGTGGTGTGCGTCGGAGGAGGAGTAATGGGAACGAGGGCAGCACAGGCTGCAGCACAAGCAGGGGCATGCGTGCTCGTGATGGACTCTGACCCAAGGTGCAGGGCATCTCGCATCGCCCAGAGCATGCTCGATGACATCTCATCGTTCGAGCCAGTTGCGGGAAATGTGCAGCTCTGGGTGGGCGATGGTGTGCGTGGGCTGCTCGAGCTGATGAGCACACTCACTCCAGCCCTCGTGGTGCCCGCAGTTCCGGGGCATATGGCTGCAAAGCTCCTCCTGTGCCATGCTGCATCGAGGCGCATCCCCCTGCGGGTCAGCGGCACACTGGCGGCGCAGCTCGCATCCTGTCTGCCAAAGGAGAGCGTTCTCGTGGCTGACACTCCAAGCGGCGTGCTCATCGTGAGCTATATGCCCTCTGGGAAGATGTGTGCCGAAGGGTGCACCCAGCCCCTCGTGTGTCCCATAACGGGATTTAGAAAGGACGTACCCATGCACGAGCTCATCTCCAGCTCGCTTGCACACGTGGTTGACCGTGCAAAGGTGCTCGTGAGCTGGCAGCTGGACGGCTCTGGAGGGGTGATGGGCGAGGATGTGCGTGCCATGCTGGATGAGCTCGAGATGATGTGCAGCGGAGATACGTATGCAGTTGCCACGGCATGTGTGTGCCATGGCATTGTCAACACGTTTGAGGTGGTGTGAGGTGCTCGACGAACTGTTCTCAGCGATGCTGGAGCGGCTCGAGGTGATGGATGAGGCAAGGGAGAGGGGACTCAAGCTCACCCGTGAGGTGGTGAGGCTCTCCAGCAGGGCAATCAGGGCTGCCCACACCTCACATCTCGATGAGGCAGAGCGCATGCTCGCCCGCGCGAGGAAGATACTGGACGATATCGAGAGCACACTCTCTCCACATCCCATGGTGTACTATGCAGGCTTTGTGCACCACGCGCAGCAGGAGTATGCAGAGGGCTGTATATTCATATCGCTGATAAAGGGGGAGCGCATTCCAACTCCAGAAGAGCTGGGTGTGATGGATGCGGCATACCTGAGCGGGGTTGCAGACGCGGTGGGCGAGCTCAGAAGACACATACTCGGGCTGCTTGCCGCGGGCAGGATAGAGCATGCACGCACCATGCTCTCGGTGTGCGAGGAGATACACCACTGGCTGGTGCAGGTGGACTATCCAGATGCCATCACCATGGGTCTTAGGAGAAAAACCGATGTGGTGGCGCAGCTGATAGACAGGACATGGAGCGATGTGGGTGCGTTCATGGCTGCAAGAAGGATAGAGGAGGCCACAAAAAGATGAGCGGGGGCTTTTTGTTCGAGGAGCACACCGCAGACGTCAAGTTCCATGCCTTTGGAGAGACACTCGAGGAGGCGTTTGGGAATGCGGCAATGGCACTCTTTGAGACGATGCTGGACACCTCGTGCGTGAGGCCCCTTGTGAGCATCGCTGTGGACATCGAGGCAGAGGATGCAGAGGCACTGCTGTATGACTTTCTCTCAGAGCTGTTGCTCGTGTTCGATGCCGATGGGATGGCTCTCTCTGAGTTTGATGTGAGCATTGAGCGCGATGAAAAATGGCATTTATTTGCCAAGTGCAGAGGCGAGCCGTTTGACCCCTCCCGCCACCACTCGAGAACAGAGGTAAAGGCAATCACCTTTCACGAGCTCTCGGTGAGGCGGATGAACGGGGGATACGAGCTAACTGTGGTGCTCGACATCTGAGACGAGATGAAGCATGCCATTGCCACACAGCCACTCGATGCTCGCCTTCGCATCCTCTATGCTTTGCACTTCCAGTATGCACAGGATGGGAAGCCTCTCCAGCACCCCAAGCACACGCTCAAAGTCTATCTCTCCACTGCCGAGCCGTGCGTGCTCATCGTTCTCTCCCGAGTTGTCGTGGATGTGGGCGTGCACTATTCTGTCGCTCTTCAGGAAGTCGTACAGCCTTCCCATCACGTTGGCGTGCCCCACATCCAGCACGAGCCCGAGCCCTCCCAGCATGTCGAGCTCCTCTGGCTGGGTGAGAATGGTGTTCGCCCATCCAGTCATGTTCTCGATTCCTATCTCGATGCCGTACTCCGCTTGCAGCCCCTCCAGCTCCCGCAGCGAGCGGCGGCATGCCCCGTAGCTTTCCTCTCTCTCGTAGTTCCATATGTAGTAGCCGGGATGCACCACCACGAGCTGTGCATCGATATCTGATGCAGCGATGAGCACCTGCTCCACGAGGTCCACCGCAGCCCTTCGCATCACCTCTCGAAGTGAGGCGAGGTTGCAATCTATGGGGGCGTGCACCGAGTACGTAAAATCAAAGCTCTCGCACACCTCGGTGTCCACGCGGGTGATGTCGTGCTTACCATCGCACAGAATCTCCACACACGCAAGCCCAAGCTCGTCCCTTGCCACATGGAGCACCTGCTCGAGCGATGCCTGCATGTCGATGTACGTGGACACGCCGAGCTCTCTCACGCCACGGGCTCGTATCTCATCACATATCTACTTTGTTTTATCGTGCATCTACTCTGCTTTATCGTGCTCCAATCCTCTTGGAGCCAGCGCTTGTGAGTCAGCGCTTGTGAGTCAGCGCTTGTGGGCCAACACACAATTAAGCAACCTTTATATTCATTCACTCTACTTGTATTATCTCACAGACTCAGTGTATTTGAGTTCCTTAAGGCGTGGAGGGTGTGTGTATGGATGAAGGCTCCAGAAGGATTGTGTGGGGGTTGTGTGCATCCCTGTTTTTGATTCTCCTCGTAAGCTCGTGTGCTGCTGCTCAGACGGATTATCCCATAGCTCCCGCGGACAGCGTGATACAGAATGCCCTGAACTCGCTGAAGGTGAATCAGTCGGCAGATGGTAAGATAGTTTCCGATTCAACAACTGCATGGGCGGTTATGGCGTTTGCCTCTGCGGGCATAGACCCGCACACTCTCAAGACGTCCCCCACGAGCCCGAGCGCTGTGGACTATCTGCTCGCGAGGGGGGACTCTCTTTCGAGTGCGACGGACTATGCACGGCAGATACTCGCTCTCTCGGCAGCTGGCGAGCCTGCCGATAAGTATGTGCAAACGCTTCTGACATACTTCGATGGCACCCAGTTTGGAGATGCGGGCGGGCTGAATGACGACATCTATGCATTGCTCGCGCTGTGCTCGGTGGGTATGAACACGGGCAACTCGACGGTGAACACCACCCTCCACTACATCAAAAGCCATCAGAACGCAGATGGTGGATGGAGCTGGTCACTCAGCTCCACGAGCGACACAGACACTACGGCAGCAGCCATCCTCGCACTTCTTGCGGCAGGCGAGCCACAGAGCTCGAGCACCATCACCAATGCCCTTGCCTTCATAAAGAGCAGGCAGAACAGCGATGGTGGCTTTGGATGGGATGCCACATATACACAGTCCAACGGGGACTCCGATGCCTATGCCATAATGGCGATTTGGGCGGCTGGACAGGACCCCACCAGTGCTGAGTGGACAAAGGGGTACAATCCAGTTGAGCATCTGCTCAGCCTTCAGAGGCCAGATGGCAGCTTTGCATGGAATGGCACTGGAGACTCCACGCCAGACGCCATCGTTGCCCTCCTGGGCAAGTTCTACCCCCTCCACGGCTTTACCAACCACCTCAGGGTTGAGGGCAAGAATGCCACGCTGTTCGAGGGCGATGTGTTCTACACCGTTCCATATGTGGCAATCGCGGACAACAGCGGCGATGCGTTCGATGCGTTCACCGAGCCCTGTGTAGCCGCACAGCTCGAGACGATGAACGACTCCTTCGGCATTCCAGTGTATACCACGGATGCATATGGCAACTACTTCGTGGTGGGCATAGCAGGGGAGAACAACTCTGGTGCGGACGGATGGCAGTATGCGGTGAACTATGGGAAGGCGAGTGTTTCGGCAGAGGATTGTGTGCTAAAACCCGGTGATGGGGTGGTGTGGTATTATGGCTCACAGCAGGCGGTGCTCAGCGCTCTCATGGTGCCCGAGGTCGTGCAGGTCAACAGGACGTTTGTGGCTCACGCACTCTACTACAACCAGTCCAGATGGATGCCGCTCGAGGGAGCGTACGTGTGGGCAAACGGCGCGCCAATCGCTGGGCCCACCAACGCCTCTGGTGCCGTGAGCATGTCCTTCAATGCGAGCGGCAACTACACACTGTGGTGTGCTGGAGCACAGACAGCCGACTATCCGGGGGGTGATTGGAGGTATGTGATAAGGAGTGAGAAGGTAATGGTCAACGCCGGTATACCCCCCATTCCCGTGGCCGCTGTAAGACACGCCATCAACAACGTGGACTCGCCAGTGTTCTTCAATGGCTCCGGCTCTTACGACCCTGACGGCTCCATCGTCTCATGGGTGTGGGACTTTGGAGATGGTACTTGGCTGCACACCAACAACAGCACCACCTCACACGTGTACACTCACTACATGTGGAACAATGGCTCTTATGCTCCATTCATGGTCAACATGACAGTGTACGACAACGCCAGTGCTTACAACTACACCCACATTCCCGTGATGGTGTACATGGCTGGGGATGCCAACGGCGATGGCGTATCGAACATACTGGATGCCTCATTGGTGGGTCTGCACTGGAACTCCCACTAT
>LDZQ01000372.1_pt1 | contig 86107 bp, 81 predicted proteins | sample 615361 | NCBI WGS metagenome assembly LDZQ01 (sample SAMN03408297, study PRJNA278302) | terrestrial metagenome | isolation source: oil reservoir sample I2 | place: USA: Alaska, North Slope, Ivishak formation | collected 2013 | reverse complement strand
GAAGTATCACCAGGAACTTCTTCATAAACCAGCACCTCCCTCTATGAGAATTTCGATGGCTTTCACGGCGATCTGGATCGACTTCTCCAAGCCTCCCTCATGTGAACCCAAGTAGGTTAGAAAGTTTACATAACTAATCTTACGTGAAGGCCATGTTAAATTCAAGGAAGATAAGCGGCGGATAACGGCCATGATGACTGATTCTTCAACATTACGGTTGAAGAGGTGGCATATTCTCTCTTTTTCTATCTATTGCTTCTGAAAGCTCAATATGAGACTTCTGGTCACTTCCTATCAGGTCTGGGACAAAGTATGGAAAATTCCGAGCAACATAGTCCTAATATTCTGAGAGTAATATTTGAACGGAGGTGGATTTATGGATCTCAAATTTTCTGTGAGTGCAGCGTCTGAAACTCCAACCAGGGTACAGGTAAAGGCGAGAAACTTCACGATGTATGTCGATGAACCACCACAGCTCGGTGGGGAGGACAAGGGAGCCAACCCAGTTGAGTACCTGCTTGCAGCGCTTGCTGGTTGTCTGAACGTGGTCGGTCACATGGTGGCTAAGGAAATGAACATGCAGCTGGATGGACTGACGATAGACATCGAAGGTATTCTCAATCCGGCAAAGTTTCAGGGAAGGTCCGACGCAGAAAGGGCGGGTTACAAGCAAATCAATGTGACTATCAAAGCGAAAACGAATGCACCAGAGAACGTCCTGAAGAAGTGGATAGAAACCGTTGAAAGCAGATGTCCTGTTTCGGACAATATAGCGAATCCGACACCTGTGAAGTTCAACGTGACCAGGGCTTGAAGCAGAGGCCCAGCGCGCGCTGGGCCTCTTTCTCCCTCACTTCAACTTGACTCTCAAAACCAGTGCGTCTCCCTCACCGTGCGAGCGAGATCTCAGAGCGAACGAGCGCGAATACGAAACACCTGCAAGGTAATAACTTTCCCCATCGGAAAAAACCGCATATGCGACGTCGTCCAGCAACGCACCAAGACACTTAACCCACACGACTTCACCATTTTCATCGATCTTCAATACTAAGTAATCGCTACCACCCTGTCTCTTCACCCCGTTCACAGTGTCAGACCAGGTGGTTCCCACCAGAAGGTAACCGTCTTGAATTCTGATGATCTTCTGAGCTATATCGTCCTGTTCACCACCGTAAGCCCTTTGAAATTCAATCTCGCCGCTGGCATCGAGCTTAACCAAGACAAAATCGGCTCTGCCAAAGAAACTCATTTCTTCCGACCAGCTCGTTCCGAGCACGAGACATCCTCCATCAGCTGTTGTCAGAACGTCGCTCGCTTGGTCCCAGTCGTTACCTCCAATTCTTTTCTGCCAGACGGGTTCACCACTTTTCGAAACCTTGAGGACCCACATGTCAGCAAAACCGTTTACTGAATTGATCTCAGCAGGTCTGGTCAGTCCGACGACGTAGTAACCATCCGTTGCTTTGTCAACAGCGATGGCGGAATCCCAACCGTCCGAACCAAGACTTCCTTCCCAGACGATCTTTCCGTTTTCATCAACTTTCACCATCCAGACGTCCTCGTTACCCATTCTCGTTGTATAACCAACGAAGAGATACCCTTCGTCCTCCACCAGATCAAGCACCGATTCATAGGCTTCGCTGCCATAGCAGCGTTTCCACAGCAAATTTCCTTGCGCATCGTATTTCAGAAGCCACACGTCCTGACCTCCGAATTGTGCGGGGATCTCATCGTCGTCCGAACTGCTGATCGCGGCAACGATGAATCCATCATCGTGTGTCCTCTCAACGCAGTTTGCACCTTCTGTGCCCGTTGAACCGAGCTCTTTGTTCCAGAGAAGCTTTCCATTCTTTGAGAGCTTCACCATCATAACATTTTGATCGTACGGTATTCTCTGCGAGGACGTCCAGCCGACAATCACGATTCCATCATCCAAGAGTGCAAGGTCGTAGGCGATATCCCTGCCGGTTTTTCCAACGAAACGAGACCAGAGAACGTCTTCGTCCCTCTCGCGGTACGTCGCCGAAACGAAGAACACCACAAATATTCCAGCTATGAACAGGAGATTGACGAGCCAGCCGGATCTGTTCATGATCATCCCCCCGTTGCGACAGTATTTTACACCTTCCGAAATGACTGAGATGAGTCCAAGTGCAAGCATTTACAGAGTTGGCTGGGAACTTCTGCAAAGCAGAAACGGAATGATCGTTTTCTGAGCCAGGGTCCAGTGTAAAGACGGACAAGTTTTGACCCTTGACAAGTTACGAGTACGGTGGTATTATTTCTGTAGACTTAATTCCTGTTACGAAAAAATATCTCAAACCGAGGGGGTGTGCTGGTATGTCAAGGTTGTTGGTAGCAGTGGTTCTGCTCCTTGCCACCGTCCTGAGTGCTGTAACGCTCACCGTCATAGGTCCTTGGGCCGGTCCAGAAATGGAAAAGTTCATGCCTGTGCTTCAGGAGTTTGAGAAGCAGACGGGTATAAAGATCGAGTACAAGATCTACAGGGCCGAGGATCTGGCGAACCTTTTGCCGGCACAGTTTGCAGCCAAGAAAGCTCCGGGAGACGTCATATTCATGTGGGCGAGCTTCATCAGGGAGTACGGACAGAAAGGCCATATTCTAACGTTAAACGGTGTTCTCGACGAAACGAAGTTCCTGCCCGGAGCGCTGGATGCGGTAAAAGTCGGCGACAAGCTTTACGGAGCAGCGTACACCGGAAAAGTGAAACCTGGTTTCTGGTACAGAAAATCCTTCTTCGCAAAGCACGGACTCACGCCGCCGACCACGTGGAACGAATTCGTTGAACTGCTCGAGAAGATCAAGAAAATACCGCAAATCAAAGCGCCGATCGCAAGTGGGGATGGCGTTGGTTGGCCCCTGTCCGACGTAACAGAACACTTCTTGATTAGCTTTGGTGGACCTGAGTTGCAGCTCGACCTCATTGAAGGCAACATCAGATGGGACAGCAATCTGGTCATGAAGGGCATGAACAAACTCGTTTCCTTGCTTAAGAACAAATACTTTGGTGAGCCAACCGAATGGACGCTCGTTTTGAAACAATGGTGGAACGGAGATTACGCACTCTACTTCATGGGAAGCTGGATCACAGGCATGGTGGACGATCCGGACGATCTTGGTGTTTTCGCTTTGCCCGGAGCGAACGGCGTCGTTTTCGGCGCTGATTATGCGTTCGTGCCCAAGTACACGCAGTATCCTGAAGAGGCAAAGAAGCTCATTGCCTGGCTCTGTGGTCCGGAAGGTCAGGCGTTGCAGGTCAAACAGGGTGGACACATCGCTACGGCCGTCGGTATAGACCTGTCGATCTATCCACCCGTCGACAGAGAAGTCGCAAAGATCATACAGGGTGTCACCGCGCTACCAGACCTGGATGATTCAATCGGTGGAGAGTTCCAGCCGACCTTCTGGGATCAGCTGAAGCTGCTCTGGGTGGCCCCAGAGAGACTGAACGACGTGATCAGAACGCTTCAGGAGAAAGCTCCAAAGAAGTGATTTCATGAGAACCAAGGCAAAGTACGTGGCCTTCTTTGTGGTACCAGCCTTCGCACTGGTAGCAATCTTCGTAGTTTACCCCGTGGCAAGGACCGTGGTTTTGAGCTTCCTCGATTCGGACGGCAAATTCGTTGGCCTGCAGAACTATATCAGGGTGTTGTTAAGCAGAGAAATACTCAATCTTGAGGGCCTCTCGAGGGGCTTTCCCCTGGGGGCCCTCGTTCATAACCTGCTGTGGATCGCCATACACCTGCCGCTGACGCTTGCACTGGGACTCGTCCTGGCCGTTTTGTTGAGGAATGTGCGTGGAGGCGCAGTGATCAAGTCCATCATTTTTCTCGGGATGGTCATGCCAATGATCGTTGGAGGTGTGATGATCAACTTCATATTCGATAGAAACCTGGGTATTTTCAATGCTTTCCTGAAAATCTTTGGAATACCGGCAAAGAGCTGGACTGCCTATCCGGACAGTGCGCTGCTCGCTCTGATTTTTGGCTCAGTCTGGCTCTGGGTTGGCTTCTCCACCGTTCTGTATTCGGCTGGGCTCGAGACGATTCCGAAGGATCTCTACGAAGCGGCTCAACTCGATGGCGCCTCTGCTTTGAAGATCTTCACAAAGATAACGATCCCTATGCTCAGACCCATAACGATCGTCGTTGTCACGATGACGCTACTTTGGGAACTCAAGGTTTTTGACATCGTCTACGTGGCTACGATGGGAGGGCCCGGTGGGGCATCCAATGTGCTGGCTTTGCAGATGTACACGTACGCTTTCAGGGCCATGGATTTCAACAGGTCCGCGGTGGTTGCCGTTCTCCTGACGATGTCAACTTTGCTCGTCAGTCTGCCTTTGCTCAGAACGTTGAGGGATGATCGAACATGAAACCGAAGGCCTTGCTCGTTTCTCTGTTAGGATGGCTTGTTGCGCTCGTCTGGATCTTGCCGTTCATGGGTGTTCTCATGACGGCGATCAGGCCGCTGGACGAGCTTCTCAACGGCTGGTGGAATTTTGCAACGTTCCGTCCCACCATCAACAACTTCGCGGGTGCTTGGAATCACCCGACTGCAGCCCTTTCGAAAGGCATGTTGAACTCCTTGATCGTTGCGGTTCCTGCAACGCTCTTACCTTTGTTTCTGGCAACGATGGCGGGTTATGGGCTTTCGAGGTACAGATTCAAACTGAGGACGCCACTGCTCGCGCTCGTGATCATTGCGCTCGCATTGCCACAGCAGACGATCGCCGTCCCGATATTCCAGATGATGAACGCGTTGAACCTCGTGGACACTTACCTTGGATTGATTATCGTTCACACCGCCTGGGGTATTCCCTGGATTGCCTTCTTCATGAGAAACTTCTTCACCACGATTCCGAAAGCCATGGAAGAAGCTGCGAGGATAGACGGTGCGAGTGACATAACCATCTTTTTCAGGGTCGTGCTGCCGCTCGCCATGCCAGCCATAGGTTCGGCCTTCGCGTTGCAGTTCACTTGGGTCTGGAGCGATTTCTTCCTCGCGCTGATCTTGATATACTCACCAGACAAGCTTCTTGCCACGCAGCGTATCCCACTGATGAGAGGCGTGTACCACGTGGATTGGGGCTTGCTTTCCTCAGCGGCGATCTTGGTTATGATCGTTCCGATTGTGGTCTATCTGGTCTTGCAGCGTTACTACATCAGAGGTATGGTCGGCTGGTCGCTCAAATGAGAGGAGGAAGCTCATGAGAGTCAAAGTTACAGAGAGATCCATCGAAGAGTACCGAGGTCTGGTTGAACAACAGGTGGAAGAGATCAAACAGCTTGCCAGATCTCTCAAAGGTTTAAAAGTGGTTCACATCAACGCGACGGCTTACGGCGGTGGCGTGGCCGAAATACTGCAGAGCCTGGTACCGCTCATGAATTCGATCGGGCTAAAAACGGAATGGCGGGTTATAGAAGCGCCGGGAGAATTCTTCAACGTCACCAAGAAGTTCCACAACACGCTGCAGGGGGCCAGCCTTCAGATCACGGAAGAAGAGTGGAAACTCTACGAGGATGTGTGCAGGGCCAACGCCGAACTGATCGATGGGGATGAAGACATCGTGGTGATCCACGATCCTCAACCGGCTGCCATCAGATCCTTCGTAAAAACGAAAACCAGTACGAAGTGGATCTGGCGTTGTCACATAGATCTTTCAACACCGAACCAAACCGTCTGGAACAGGTTTTCCTCGTACGTGAGGGATTACAACAGAATGATCTTCCATCTGGAAGAGTACTTCCCAAAAAACGTGAAAGAAAGATGTAGGGCCTTTCCACCCAGCATAGATCCTCTCAGTGAGAAGAACATCGAACTGAACGAGAACTTTGTCAGAGAGGTCTTGAAAAAACTCGAGATAGATCCAGAAAGACCTCTGATAACTGTTGTGGCCAGGTTCGATCCGTGGAAGGACCTTTTCTCGGCCGTAGATGTCTACAGGCTCGTCAAACGTGAGGTTCCCTCCGTCCAGCTTGCGATCGTCTCCGCCATGGCTTCGGATGATCCTGAAGGCTGGCTGTTTTTCGAAAAGGTGTTGCGCTACGCCGGGACGGATGAGGACATAAAATTCTGTACGAACCTGAAAGGGGTTGGAAGCAAAGAAGTGAACGCAATACAGAGAAACAGCACAGTAGCACTGCACACAGCCACGAGGGAAGGCTTCGGACTGGTCATCAGCGAAGCCCTTTACAAGAGAGTGCCCGTGGTGGCAAGACCGGTTGGAGGTGTGAAGATTCAGATCAAGCACGGTGAGAACGGATATCTGGCGTGGGAGAAAGATGAACTTGCAGGATATATACTCGAACTAATGAGAAACGAGAATTTGAGAAGAAGAATGGGCGAACAGGGAAGAAGGATCGTGCTGGAGAAGTTCATTACGACGGCGAACCTCGTGAATTACTTAAAAACGTTCCTCGAAGTTTTGGGGTGAGAAGTTGCCGGCCCCGGCTTTGAGAAAGGAGAACAAGTTGCGCGTCCTGAGGTGTTTGTTTGAGCATGGATCCATGTCGCGCGCGGAGCTTTCGAGCCTGACGGGTCTTTCGGCAAGCACGCTGAGTTACATAGTTCGAGAACTCTTGAACGAAGGTTTCATCGACGTCACGGAGACCGAACCGAGCAGGGGAAGGCCATCGCAGTTGCTCCGCATCGATGCTTCTTGCTGGTTTGTCATCGGTATCAAAGTGGGACGCGAAGAGGTTCGAGGAGTTCTTTTCGATGCAGCAATGCATCCTGTAAGGAAAAGCTCGATCCGCATCTTTTCACAGATGAGAAACAACGAAGGTTATGCCTCCGCAGTTCTGGAAATTGTTAAAGAGCTCAAGAGTGAAAGGTTGCTTGGCGTTGGGATCTGTTCGTCCGGTATTGTTTCAAGTGGAGAGATCGTCGCTTCGCACCTCATGAACGTGAGAAAGCTGGACATCAAGAAACTTCTCGAGAGTTCTCTGGGCATCGGTAACGTTGTCTTGATGAACGATGTTGACGCACTCGCATATTTTTTGTCCAGCCACGAAAGAAACGATTTCCTCACGGTCAGCTATGGGACGGGGATAGGTGCGAGCTTCTGGAGCAACGGGCACGCGAAACACTTCGAATTAGGACATGCGATCGTCGCGAGCGAAGGAAGATGCTACTGTGGGCAAACTGGCTGCCTCGAATATCATTCTTCCGAATATGCCGTAATCAAGTCTTACCTTGGAAAAGACATAGATTTCGAAGATTTTGCCATGAACGAGGAAGAAAAGTACAGATCCATCGTTGAGGAAATCAGGGCGAAGGCCCGATCGAACTTCAAGTCCGTGGAAATTCACTACATTGAACCGTTCAGGAGGCTGTCCCTGGTTCTTGGAAATCTGATCATGGTGCTTAAGCCAAGCTCTGTCGTGTTTCTGGGGGAAGGCATCGTGAACGACGATATGGTTACGCTGCTAAAGAAGTGCGTTGAAGAGAAGTTCAACGCAGAGTTCATAGGCAATGTGGATTTCCAGCTCGCTCACGCGAGCTGGGAAGAGGGTGTTGCACTCGCTACCGTTCGAAAATTCCTACCGAAAGTGCTGTCATCATCCATTCGGTGAAGATACAGAGCGCTGGCTTTGATCTTCGATTGCATTTTTGGAACGTGAGAAGGTGGCTTTCTGGTGTGAAAGTAAACGTTTAGTATTGTTATGTGTACAATATGAAGTGGCTCCATACCATGCGGTATAATATAACTGCAAAGCAAAACAGGGAGGTGTCCTTATGGCAATTCCGTTGATAGGTGAAAAGTTTCCAGAGATCGAGGTGGTCACGACACACGGCAAGATGAAGCTTCCAGATGCCTTCAAAGGTAAATGGTTCGTTCTGTTCAGCCATCCAGCAGACTTCACACCCGTGTGCACGACCGAGTTCGTGGCGTTCCAGAAGAGGTACAACAAGTTCAGAGAACTGGGCGCGGAGCTCATCGGTCTGAGCGTGGATCAAGTCTTTTCGCACATCAAGTGGGTTGAATGGATCAAGGAAAACACTGGTGTGGAGATCGAATTTCCAATCATTGCAGATACCGGAAGAGTTGCTGAGATGCTCGGCATGATTCACCCGGCCAAGGGAAGCAACACCGTCAGGGCCGTGTTCTTTGTCGATCCAAACGGTATCATACGTGCGATACTGTATTATCCGCAGGAAGTTGGAAGAAATATGGACGAGATACTCAGGATCATCAAAGCCTTCAAGGTCGCCGACGAAAACAAGGTCGCTATACCGGCGAACTGGCCGAACAACGAACTGATTGGAGATGAAGTCATCGTTCCACCGGCGACAAGCGTTGAAGAAGCTGCCAAGAGGAAAGAACAATACAAGTGCTTCGACTGGTGGTTCTGCCACAAAAAGGTCTGAGACTGGGGCCCGAAAGGGCCCTGTGTTGTACGAAATCTAATGGATGGAGGTGTTAAGTTATGATTCCCAAAGAGATCGAAAAGGCGTTCAACGAACAGATCAAAAAGGAACTCGATTCGGCCTACCTTTATCTTTCAATGGCTGCATACTTTGAACATGAAAATCTCGAAGGAATGGCGCACTGGATGAAGAAACAGGCCCAGGAGGAAGTTGGTCACGCGATGAAATTTTTCGAGCACATCAACGAACGTGGTGGAAGGGTGGAACTGCACGCACTGGACGAACCAAAGAAGGACTGGGCTTCGCCACTGGAAGCCTTCAAGCACACTTACGACCATGAACAAAAGGTCACGGCAAGCATAAACAACCTCGTTGAGCTTGCGAAAAAGTTGAACGACAACGCTTCCCTCGTTTTTTTGAATTGGTTTGTTAACGAACAGATTGAAGAAGAAGCGAATGCCCAGAAAATACTGTCGCTGCTGGAACGCATAGAGGACAACTTTGCTGGTATAATCATGCTTGATACGGAACTGGCAAAAAGGGAGTGAGTCTCATGTTCAACATCGATGAGGTTTTCGAAATGGCTGAACAGATTGAAAGAAATGGTGTCGTATTCTACAGCAGGGCTGCTGAGATGTTCCCCGAGTACACGAAAAAGAACATCTTTTTGAAGCTGGCGGAGATGGAAAAGGAACACGAGAAAAGGTTTCATCAGATGAGGCTTGATCTGGCCGGAAAAGAGAGGGAAATCTCGCAGTTCCTGGATCCTCAAGGTGAGGCTGCAGCGTATCTGAGAGCGATGGTGAGTGGAAAGGTGTTCGATCCCAGGCTGGACCCAACAACGAGATTCAACCAGGTCAGATCCCTCTCGGAAGTGTTGAGGATAGCGATCGACGTTGAGAAAGATTCGATAATCTTCTACCTTGGACTGAAGGAAATGATCCCACAGGGACTCGGTAAGGACAAGATCGATCTCATAGTTCGCGAAGAGATGTCTCATGTTACGATCCTCAATGATCTTCTCGAAAAACTCTCTTGAGGGGATGTTAGCTTGGTCACGAAAGAAAAGGTACTTGAAGCTTTGAAGCAAGTCATTGACTTCGAGATAGGTTTGGACGTCGTGAGCCTTGGGCTCGTTTACGATGTGGCCATAGACAACGAAAACAACGTGACGATCACGATGACGATGACAACCCCAGCGTGTCCTCTGGCTGGGCTCATCTTGCAGGATGCTGAAGACAAGGTCAGGCAGATCGAAGGTGTGAAAGACGTCAAGATCAACCTGACATTCGATCCACCTTGGACACCCGACAGAATGAGCGAGGAGATAAGAAAAAAGTTTGGGGTATGAAACTGAGAGAGCTTTACACGATTCTCAAAGACGTCCTGAAAGAGGCCTCCGAATCGCCAGGTTCGGAGGCTTTGTCCGTACTGACTAAGGTTACTTCCCAAACCCGCGAAAGGTTGCTGATGAACTTCGAAGAAGAAGTCCCCGAAGAAGTGTGTCAGTTGGCAATCTCACTCGCAAAGAAACGTGCGGGTGGTTATCCGTTACAGTACATAACAGAACGATGTTATTTTTACGGCCTGGAACTCCACGTGCGCGAAGGAGTGTTCGTGCCGCGCATCGAGACGGAAATGCTGGTCGAGCTGGCTTTGAAGCTCATCGAGGAAAAGGGTTTCAAAATGGTTGCGGACGTCGGTACTGGTACGGGCTGCATAGCCATAGCGATTGCGCTCGAAAGTGAATGTGAGGTCCTGGCAACGGATATAAGTGAAAGAGCCCTCGAGGTTGCCAGATGCAACGTTGAACGGTACAGAGCTCGTGTCCGGCTTCTGAAGGGTGCATATTTGAGTCCCCTGTTGCCCGTTCTCAACGATGTTCAGCTCATCGTTTCGAATCCGCCGTATGTTCCGACGAGTGCTGAACTACCCTTCGATGTTTTGAAAGAACCATACGAGGCGTTGTTTGCCGGTGAAGATGGACTTGACTTCTACCGAAATTTCTTTTCAGATCCTTCTCTTCTCGCGCGAAAGACGATCATCATGGAGATGTCTCCAGAACAGGAAGAGCCACTGAGGACGTTACTCAAAGATCTTGGAACGATCACTTTCTTTAAAGACCAGTTTAACAGAACGAGGTTCTTCAGACTCGACGTTGCATGATAAAATAATTCGTGGAACTAACTTTTGGGGTGGTCTCCTTGAAAAGGTTACTCAAGTACGCGAGGCCCTATGCGTGGTTCTTCGTGCTTGCAATATTTGTAGTGCTCGTCTCAGCCGTGGTGGACCTGTTGCCTCCTCAGCTGATCAGAACGATCATAGACGGTTATTTGAACAACGAGGCTTTGTCCGAGTCTGAGAGACTCTCTGGGATCTTCAGGCTTGGTTTCGCAGTGGTGGGAGTGTTCGCCGCACAGTTCTTGTTTGGTTATCTCAGCACCTTCATCACGTCGTACTTAGGCAACAGGATCGTTCACGATGTGCGTACGGATCTTTTTAGAAAGGTTCTGCGCCTGCCCATGTCCTTCTTTGACAGAAACCCATCAGGTAGGATCACAACCAGGATCGTCAACGATACTCAGAACATACAGGAGTTCTTTATGAGTGTCATCACGGCAATGGTGAAGGATGTGTTTCTCCTCGCAGGTACGATATACTTCCTCGTTCGTCTCAGTCCGAGACTGTTCGCAACGAGCAGCTTCATTTTTCCCATCATAGCGGTTGCGATGATCCTGTTCAGATACTTCGATCTGAAAGTCTACAGAGAGGTACGAACCAACTTGGCGAAAGTGAACGCTTACCTTGCGGAACACATCAGCGGGATGAGCGTGATAAAGCTTTTTCTGGCTGAGGATTATAAAAGAAAAGAATTTGACTCGGTGAACTCGGAACTCTACAGATCTCAGCTCAAACAGCTTTACGTGTTCGGTGTCTTCCGACCTTTCATAAGCTTCGTGAGGCACATGGCCACGAGTGCGATCATTTACTTTGGAGCAAGAATGATCCTTCAGCAGAGCATCATGTTCGGCGAACTTTACGCCTTCATTTCCTATATAGACACCTTCATGAGACCGTTGGAAGACATTTCCGAGAAATACGACATAATTCAGAACACAACGGCTTCGTGCGAGAAGATATTCTCCCTGATGGACGAACAACCAGAACCGAGCGGAAAGAAAAACAGTGATCTGAGCATTGAAAAGGGCGAGGTGAAATTCGAAGACGTCTGGTTCAGTTACGATTCAGAAAGGTGGGTTTTGAAGGGGATCAACGTCGTTTTCAAGCCTGGAGAGCTGACTGCCATCGTTGGTGAAACGGGTGCGGGAAAGACGTCCTTGATGAACCTCATCAACGGACTGTACGTACCACAGAAGGGACGGATCCTCATCGATGGGAAAGACATGTTCGAGTACGACCTGACGAGAATTAGAAAGCAAATAGCAGCAGTTCCCCAGGATGTGATCCTGTTCACAGGAACGATTCTTGACAACGTGAGATTGTTCGACGAATCCTACAGCGAAGAACAGGTCGTCGAAGCCCTCAAGAAGGTCCACGCTTACGACATCGTGTCTCGCCTGACTGAAGGAATTCACACGAGGATCGTCGAGAGAGGTTACACGCTCTCCGCTGGTGAGAGACAGCTCATTGCTCTCGCGCGCGCCGTTTTGTTCGACGCCAAGATCCTCATACTCGACGAAGCCACGAGCAACATCGACGTGGAAACCGAAACAAGAATAGAGACAGCGATAAGAGAACTTTCCAAAGAAAAAACGATGATTATGATCGCTCACAGACTTTCCACGGTGAAAAACGCAGACAGAATACTGGTCGTGCATAACGGTAAGATAGTTGAGGAAGGAAAGCACGCACAGCTAATGGCGCGCCAGGGCGTGTACTATCAACTTTACCAGATACAGTTCGCCTCGTGATTCTCAAAGCTTCTCTGTCCACAACTCGTACAGTTTCTGATAATAAGGCACGAGCTTTTCGTCCGGTTCGTAGACCTCGAGCTCACCTTTCAGTGCTTCCATGGCCTTTTTTCTGTGATCTTCACCAAGCAGGTGCCAGATCGCTCCCAGGGCGGTTCCCTGTCTCTTACTCTGCACGATGATCCTCTGATTGATGACAGTCGCGAGCATCTTGGTCCACACGTCGGCTCTGGTCAAGCCACCGGTCGAGTAGATCCGATCACACCGTTTTGGTAGAAGTTTCACCACATCGAAGATCCTTCTCAGATTCAGGATAATGCCCTCCAAAACGCTTCGTGCCACCATCCATTCTGTCGTATCACCGCGAAGATTCAAGAATTTCGCACTGAGTCTTGGATCCAGTTCCGGAAATCTCTCGCTGAAAACAAACGGATAGAACAGAACGGCGCGTGAGATGTCCACGCTGTGGAAGTTCTCCTCAATCGATTTTATGATTTGCGCATGGTCGTGTCTGGAGAACAGTTTCACGTACCAGTCGAAGACGATCCCACCGTTGCTGGTCGCCACTCCACTGATATAGTGATCTTCATCAACGATGTAGCACCAAACACCTGGAGACGGGTATCTCTCCGGTGGTTCACTCACGATAGACCTTATTGCCGCGCTGCTGCTCGAAGAGATGGTCACCGAGTCGTCCACACCCGCACCGGAACCTATGCTCGAAGCTGCTGCATCCGAAATGCCCACAAAAACGATCGTACTTTCGCGGAATCCTGTCCTTTCGCACGCTTCTTTGATCATTTCTTTTGCAAAACGTGGCGAGACCAACTGTGGCAATTTCATTTCGTCGACGTTGGTCAATGTCCTGAGCATATCCGTCATCCAGACCTTTCTGTGAATGTCTAGAAATCCCGTGCCCGAGGCAACTGAGATGTCGCTGACTAAGGTTCCAGTGAGCTTGTAGAATATGTAATCCTTTATCGAGACAATCTTGTGGGCCTTCTCGATCTTCTCAGGCTCGTTCTGAGCGAACCACATGAGTTTGAAGAGAGGATACGCGAAGTTGCTCGCACAGCCTGCCCTGTCCTGAAGAGTTTTCGTGAGGTCTCTGTCATTCTTCACCTGAAACACCTGGGGTATAGATCGTTCGTCTACCCACGGTACCAGGTTGCCCATGGGCTGAAGATTCTCATCAAGGAAAAGCAGGGAATGCAGCATGCTGTCCAGAACAATACCGTCAACACGCTGGAACTTCTCTCCAACTCTTCTTAACGCTTTGAACACGGAGTTCTCGATCTGGACAGGGTCTTGCTCAAACATGGAGGGTCCAACACTGAACACATCGTAAGGTTCGCTGACGTCAAGCAAAACCTTCAACGCTTCAGAATCGTAGAGGATCACCTTCACGGCAGTCGTGCCGATGTCTACACCGACGTATATCCCCACCTGCGACACCTCCACACGGCTATGTTACACCAGGACAACGGTCGAAGCAAGAGTTCACCTGAGCAAGTACGCAGACAGCGCGATATCCAAGCTGGAGGCAAACAGGGCGCGGATAGCAACGAGGAAGGTGTTCTTCATGAACCTGACCTTGCTCATCTCTATGCCGTAGTTTGCGAGGATGCGGGACCACATCATTCCTGCCAGTACTCCTATAAGCGTCTTATGTTGAAACCAACAATCGTGCTCACTGGATGAGGGGCGTGGTTCTTCGAAACTGACAGCATTTCAAAGAAGATGTTCGGATGATCTCAAGATTGATGATCTGACATTGCCCTTTAGCTCTTCCTCTTAGAGTGTTAAGATGTAAAAAACCTCTTGCAACAGCACCCTGTTGTGGTATATAATTTTTTTGACTGCCCACCAATATGTGGGGGTACATCAAAATATTTTTCGACAAGGAGGGAGTGGCAATGAAGAAGTTGCTGGTGTTCATCATCGTGGCAATCGTTTTCACCACGTTGCTCGCGGCACCCAAGTACGTGCTCAGGTTCAACCACGTTCTCGCGGCCACAGAACCTTACCACGAAGCGTTCTTGAAGTGGGCCAAAGCTGTGGAGGAAAGAACCAATGGAGATGTGAAGATCGAGGTGTTCCACAGCGCGCAGCTCGGTGTGGAAGAAGACATACTCGAGCAGATCAGGGCCGGTGCACCTGTGGGCCAGAACACGGACTCGGCACGGATGGGAATGTACGTTCCCCCGATTGGTGTTATGAACATCGCTTACTTCATCGACTTCATGGGTGCTAAGACACCGGAAGAAGTCATTGAGGCTCTAAAGAAGGTGAAACAGTCGCCCTCAATGAAGAAGTGGCTTGACGAACTCGAGAACAAGTACGGCTTCAAGGTGCTCTCTTTCTTCTGGGTGCAGGGCTACAGACATTTCTTCACAAACAAACCCGTCAGACAACCTGCAGACCTGTCCGGATTGAGGATCAGAACACCGCCGTCACCAGCTTGGCAGGAGTCCATCAGGGCACTTGGAGCACAGCCTGTAGCCATAGCGTTCGGCGAGATCTACACGGCGATCCAAACGAAGGCTTGCGATGGTGCCGAACTGACATACGCAAACGTTTACAATGGCTCGCTGTACGAGGTTGTCAAGTACGCATCTGAGACGGGGCACATACTGCTGATCAACTTCGAAGTTGTCAGTGCCAAGTGGTTCAGGAGTCTGCCGCCCGAGTATCAGAAGATCATCGAAGAAGAGTGCGACAAGGCTGGTATCGAAGTCTCGATGAAGATCATGAAGGAACTCAGCGAGGAGTTCAAACAGAAATGCATCGAAAAGGGTATAACGGTGATCAGTGACGTTGACAAGGCAGCGTTCATGGAAGCTGCAAAACAAGCGTACATCAAACTTGGTATAATGGACGCACTGCAGCAGCTCATCAAAGAAGTCAAAGGTGAGTGAGCTTGAACCCAGTCCCCTTAGAGGGACTGGGTTTTTCTATACTTCTTTATGAGGTGAGAGACCGTGAAGAAGTTCGACGAGTACTTGGTGAAATTTGAAAAGACTGCCGCGAAGTTTCTGTTAATTGTTATGATCGTCATGGTGTTTTCTTCCGGTGTAGCAAGGTTTCTGAAGAATCCCATGAACTGGGCAGTTGATTTCAGCTCCTTCCTGTTCGCATGGGCTTGTTTCTTCGCCATGGATGTTGCCTGGCGCGAAAACAAAATGATGTCGGTTGACCTGTTCGTCAAGAAGTTACCAGCAAAGGTTCAGAGAGTGATCAGAATCATCATGCTTTTCATAATCCTTGCCTTCTGTGTCTACATGATCATCTGGGGTGCTCAACTTACCTGGACACAGAGGTTCAGAAAATTCCAGGGAATGCCGAACTTCAGCTATGCATGGGTCACGCTTGCAGTTCCCGTAGGCGCGGCTCTGTTGACAAGGTCAACGGTGCAAAAAATAGTTAAGGAGTTCAGCAATAGAGTTGTTGAGGGGGAAAAGTGATATGGTCTGGATGCTCATAGCGTTTCTGGTTTTCATGCTCCTGGGTATGCCCATTGCGTTCGCCATAGGTATCGCGGGCTTCATTTGGTTCTTGCAGCATTCATATCTTCCGATCACCATCCCAATTCAGATGGCGCTCTCACAGATCATCAATTTCACACTGCTCGCGATCCCGATGTTCATCATCGCAGGCAGTGTAATGAATTCGGCGGGTGTGACGAAACGGTTGCTGGATTTTGCGTCCTCACTCGTGGGACACATGCGAGGAGGATTGGGACAGGTTTCAGCTGTTCTATCAACCCTGATGGGTGGCGTGTCAGGTTCGAGCATCGCCGATGCCGCTATGGAGACAAGAATGCTTGGTCCAGAGATGCTGAAGCGTGGATATCCTCGAGGTTTCGCTGTGGCAGTGAACGTCTGGACGAGCCTGATTGTGCCGATAATACCGCCTGGCATAGCGTTCATTCTGTATGGTACGATCGGTCAGGTTTCCATCGGAAGATTGTTCGCAGCGGGTATCATGCCGGGTTTGTTGCTCATGGTGGTTTACATGTTCGTCATTCACTTCGTTGCGAAACGCCTTGGGCTTCAGCCTGAGAGGGAGAAGCGCGCTTCGAGCAGAGATATCGCACGGGCTCTGTCGGAAAGCATCTGGGCTTTGATATTCCCCGTGCTGTTGATACTGGGTTTGAGAACGGGCATTTTTACACCATCTGAAGTTGGATCCTTCGCTGTGATCTACGGCATAATTGTCGGATTCTTCATACACAAAGAGATGAACTTGAAACAGTTTTTCACCGAGACTCTGGAGAACGCTCTGGGAGATATCGGTGCGGTCCTGGCGATCTTAGCGATGTCGAACATCTTCAGTTACGGTATGGTGTGGGAAAGGGTGCCCGAAAAGTTGGCCAGCTTCTTGCTCGGTATATCCAACAATCCTTACGTGCTGATGATAATCATCATGGTGTTCTTGATCTTCGCTGGTCTCTTCATCGATGCCACAGCTCTGATCCTGATGACCACTTCGGTGCTCTTGCCTGTGGCAAGAAAGTTGGGTATAGATCCAGTACACTTCGGCTTGATCTTCATACTCTCTGCGGCGATGGGAAATCAGACTCCACCCGTTGGAGCTTCCATGTACGCAGGCTGCAGCGTTCTGGGAGCCAGCCTGGAAGAGTACACGAAGGCGTCCTGGCCGTTCCTGTTAGTCACGATCATCGCGATTCTCCTTATTATCTTTTTCCCGCAGCTCTCGCTGTTCATACCAAAACTCATCTTCGGTTAAGGAGGTGGGCAGGATGAATTTTCATGGCAAAGTCGTTCTGATCACTGGTGCAGGTTCTGGTATAGGTAGGAAGGCTGCGATCATGTTCGCCGAAAGAGGCGCGAAGGTTGCAGTTAACGATATATCTATCGAGCGGGGTAGTGAAACCGTTGAAATCATCAAGAAGAGTGGTGGAGTGGCGATCTTCGTCCACGGGGATGTGTCCAGAGCCTCAGAAGCGGAGAAAATAGTGAAGCAGACCGTTCATGAATTCAATCGGCTGGACATACTCGTGAACAATGCGGGCATAGTCCCATCTGGAAAGATAGAGGACCTCACCGAAGAGGACTTTGAAAGAACGATGGCCATCAATGTCAAAGGACCCATGTTTCTCGCCAAATACGCCGTTGCGGAGATGAAAAAGGTGGGTGGGGGTGTGATAGTGAACGTTTCCTCCGTGGCAGCACTGAAGGGGATACCAAACAGGTGCGTCTACAGCGTCTCAAAGGCAGCACTGCTCGGCTTGACCAAGTCGCTGGCCATCGATTACGTGAAGGACAACATAAGAGTGAACGCCGTGTGTCCCGGTACCACTTACTCTCAGGGCTTGGCAGAAAGAGTCAAAGCTTCTAAGGATCCAGACGCCGTTCTCGCAGAGATGATCGCGAGACAACCTGTGGGAAGACTTGCAAAAGAAGAAGAAATCGCGTTTGCTATACTATTTGCGGCGTGCGACGAAGCTGCCTTCATGACTGGCAGCTACGTCGTGATCGATGGAGGTGCAACGACGGCTTAAAACTGGAGGGCGATGTATGAGCGTACTTCAGGCGATAAGAGAAAACTACAAAAAGCTGACAAAGGCGGAGCGTCAGATCGCGGACACGATCCTTCAGAACCCGAGAGCGGTTCTGGAATGGTCGATAAGCGAGCTGAGCCAGATATCCGGCGTGAAGAGCGAGGCGTCTGTGGTCAAGTTCTACAGGAAGATAGGTCTGACGAGTTTTCAACAGTTCAAGGTTCTTCTGGCCCAGGAACTGTCGAAGGCACCTTTGGAGATAGTCTATGAAGACATTGTCGAAGGTGATGACACGAAAACGATAGCACAGAAAATCTTCAAAGCCACGGTGAGAGCGATTCTTGATACACTCGACACGATCGACACAGCGAGTCTGGAGAAAGGGACGGAACTCTTCCTAAGAGCCAGGAGAATCTTCTTCTTTGGTTTTGCCGCTTCGGCGGCTGTTGCGTTCGACGCATTTCACAAGTTCTCTCGCCTTGGAAAGCACTGCTTGTTCTCGAATGACGAACACATCATGGTCACACTCCTTGCGAACGCTGCAAAAGACGATCTCGTTGTGGCAATTTCGCACACTGGCGAGACCAAATCGATAGTTGCACTGTCGAAAAAGGCCATCGAGATGGGTATACCGGTGGTCGCAATAACGGGCAATGGCAAGTCCAGCCTGGCAAAGTTGGCCACGGTAGTGCTTGTGACGAACACGAAAGAAACGAAGATCAGGACCGACGCCATGACCTCCCGTATCGTTCAGCTCGTTATCTTGGATACGATCTACACGCTGCTCGCCGTGAAAGATCCTTCGTCGATAGAAAATCTTAAAAAGAGCAGACTGGCAATATCCGAGTTGAAGTACTGAGGCGGAGGCGATGTCGGTGAAAAGAGTCTTGGTTCTGGCCAGAACTTTTGGAAAGTACTCCAGCGAACCTTTGAAATTGTTGCAGGACAACGGTTTTGAAATCGAAAGAAGGCAACAGGTAGATGTGGATGATCTCAAAGGTTTTGACGCCGTGATAGTGGGTGTTCAAAAGATAACACGTGAGATGATGCAGAACTCTTCCGTCAAGATCATCGCAAAACATGGGGTAGGAGTCGACAACATAGATCTCGAGGCCGCCACCGAGCTTGGAATTCCGGTGACCGTTACACCAAATGCGAACGCAGTCTCTGTCGCTGAGCTCACGATAGGTTTCATCTTCGCCTTGAGTAAAAAACTGATCGACCTGCACAACACGCTGTATCAGAAACGTCAGTTCGTCTCGATCACGGGTCTGGAACTTCTTGGCAAGACTCTGGGTATCGTCGGCTTTGGTTCGATCGGAAAGGAAGTAGCGAAGAGGGCGCTGTGCCTTGGCATGCGCGTACTCGTGTACGATCCGTACGTAGAGGAAAGCGTTCTGAAAGAACTGGGCTTTGAAAAGGCGGACCTCGATCAACTGCTGAGACAGAGCGATTTCGTCAGCCTGCACGTACCTTTGAACGAAAGCACGAGGCATCTGATCGATCGTGAGAAACTTTCTCTAATGAAAAAGACGGCGTATCTCATAAACACCGCGCGTGGTGGTGTTGTCGACGAGGAAGCCCTCGTTGAAGCCCTCAAAAACGGTCAGATTGCTGGTGCGGCGCTGGACGTGTTCAACGCAGAACCACTTCCAGTAGACTCACCTTTCTTTGGCTGTCCCAACGTGATAATGACTCCACACGTTGGGGCACACACCTACGAAGCTATACTTCGCATGAACATGATGGCCGCCGAATCGATTGTGGATTTCTTCAACAATAAAATACCGAAACATGTTGTGAACAAAGAGGTAATCCCAAGGCTTCTCGAGAGGGGATTCACCAGACAAACATGAATCGAGAGCTATGAGTTTCCTCAATCAACCCCAAGTGAGGCCAGCTCTTGCTTCAACTTCTCAGCGCTTGTGAACAGCAGCGAACGGATCTTGATCTCTCTAGCCGCTTTAACGTTCTCGATCGTGTCGTCCACGAAAAACGTCTCTTCAGGTTTTGCCGATTCGTTTTTCAGTACGTACAGGAAGAATTCCTTCTCGGGCTTCATCAAACCGATCTGGTGCGAAGCATAGACACGATCGAAAACATCATAGTGTCCCTGCTGCAGATGGATCCGATAGTGTGACTCTATCGTGTTTGTCCCGGCGACGACTCTGTATTTGGTTTTCAAATCCTTTACCAGCCGCACGGTCTCTGGTTTGAGAACAGGTTTGAAGAACTCAGCCCAGAGATCCTGTTCAATCGTTCGGCCAAAAAAATCGGAGAAGTTTCTCCAAAAATCTTTGGCGGAGATCTTTCCAGTTTGAAGCTCTCTGAGGCCCGCCTTCTGAGCCAGCGTGAGAAACTCTCGTTCGCTCAGGCCGAGGTGCCCTGCAATTGGAAGGACAACTGAAGTACCGTCACACAGAACGCCTCCGACATCGAATATGAAGAGTTTCAACTTCTCAGACACGTGTAGCCCACCTTTTTTCCCTCATATTGAAACCTTTCACGAAAGTCGGGTTGCGTTTCCTTAAAAATTCTTGCAACAGTTCTGCAAGGGCTGAGGTTTCGAACGGTCGCGAGCACCGAACTGTCATTACCACTGCAAGAGAAGTGAAAAGTACCAGCGCTGCGAGCAGAGCCTCCATCCGATACTTCTTCAATGTTGGTACCTCCTGCGGTCGAGCCAAGCAATCCCATTCACTATGGTACAATTTAAAGTCAGACAGAACAATACATCATCGATTATCTTCCGCACTTCGATTGGCACATCGAAAATTTTTCAACCCGACTCGATCCTTTTCAAAGCGATAAGGTTTTTAATATCTGTGCCCGCTGGAATGGGAATGTATACCCAAATAAAAACTGTAAACATAAGATTACCTTTCTATCAAATAAAGAAAATCCACAATTGAAGAGCTTTTCCGGCCTATTAAGAACGAAGGGGTCGATTTGCTTTTCTAAAGGTTTTAGTCATATAATACAAAAGAAAGTCAGCGGAGCGGATTGGATGGATATCGTTCATGTTCCTGTCCTTGTGAAAGAGGTCCTTGAGTTTTTCAAAGACATCGAGGGTGTGTTCCTTGATTGTACCGTGGGTTTGGGTGGACATGCTGAAGCGATACTGACCGAGATTCCCAACAGCACTGTGGTCGGCCTGGATGTGGACGAAGAAGCTTTAGAACTGGCAAGAAAGAGGCTCGAGCGATTCCTGCTCGTGGGACGGGCCAGACTGTTCAAGAGTTCGTACGTGGATGCAGTAGAGGTTCTGAAGAATCTCGGTTTTGATCGTGTCGATGCGATCTTGATGGATCTTGGAGTTTCGTCAATGCAGCTGGAGAGAGCGGAGCGAGGCTTCTCGTTCAACAGAGATGGGCCACTCGACATGAGAATGGACAAACGACAGAGTCTGACGGCGTACGAGATAGTGAATTTGTGGAACGAAGAGGATCTGAGCAGGATCATATTCGAGTACGGCGAAGAGAAGAGGTACGCGCGACGCATTGCAAGGTTCATAGTCCGGAGCAGGCCGATCGAGACGACGAAGCAGCTGGTCGAGGTTCTCGCCAGAGCTATTCCAAACAAACACGGTCGTAAAAGACACTTTGCGACCAGAGTGTTTCAAGCGATACGAATAGCTGTGAATTCGGAACTTGAGAATCTCAAGAAATTTCTTGCTCAGGTTCCAGAGTTGTTGAAACCTGGCGGCAGGATCGCGATTGTGTCGTTCCACTCTTTGGAGGACAGGATCGTCAAAGAGTTCTTCAGAAGTGAGTCGAGCTTAAAGCAACTGACGAAGAAACCGATAACACCAAGTGAATTCGAGATAACGTTGAACCCGAGAGCCAGGAGTGCCAAGTTGAGAGTAGCGGAGCGGGTGTGAGAGGAGGGGGAGGTTTGACCCCTGCAAGATCGATAGCGAAGCGGAGAAGTCGCGCGGTTGAACGAACTCTGTCTCTGTACCTCGTGAGGCTCGTCCTGATAGGTGCCTTCCTTGCGGTTATACTCGCGGCCACACTTCCGATGGTGAGATTGACGCACACCGTAGCAAACTTGTCAAGGGAAAACAGAGTTCTACAGATGCGCATCCTCGAACGCGAGCAACAGCTGAGCCAGTTACAGGCTGAACTGATGCTGTTGATGTCCTCACGAGAGGTGATCAGTCCGGGATCTGATGGGCAATAAGCTGGTAACAAATCGATTGAAATTCTTGATCTTCACCTTCCTTTTCTTCTCGGTGGGTTCTTTTGTGTTGCTCTCGCTGAGAAGCTCAGATCTTCGTGTTGGACCAGTCTGGACGATCCGAATTCCCGCCTCAAGAGGTAAAATCCTCGACGCTCAGGACAGGCTCTGCGCGTACGACGAGTTCATTTACATAGCATATCTGGATATCGATTATCTCAGGAGTGCAAAGTTAGATCGACTCAAACCACACCTGGACCTTCTGTTGAAGAATTTCAACGTTGGCAAAACTACCCAGGATGTTCTGGCGAGCAGGCAGAGATTTCTCAAGCTCGGTGAAGGTGCGTCACGGGACGAAATTCTCAAACTCATACCCACAGAGTTACTCCCCTACGTATCGATCGAACTTGAACCGCGAAGAAAGAGATTCACCGATTTCGGTATGGACAAGATCTTGGGCACGGTCATCGGCAATCGTGGAGTAGGTGGTGTAGAGGAAGCGCTCGATTCACAGCTTCGGGGCAAGAGGGACGGTAGGGCTTTCTTGCGCTTTTCTGGATTCGTAACACTCTCACCCAAGCTGGTATCACTCAGAGAACCAATAGATGGGAAGAACATTCAACTGACGATAGATATGGAGTTTCAGCGTACCTGTTACGAAGAGATTCTCAAGGCGAAGGAGCAGAACCAAGCGGTCAGTGTTGGGGCAATAGTCATGGAAACGAAGACTGGAAGAATCAGGGCCATGGCGACGACGAGAAGCTGGAACGACGCGGTCCTCGGTTATTTTGAACCTGGCTCGTCTTTAAAACCCATCGTTTACGCGATCGCGTTAGAGAGTGGTGTGATTAGTGGTGAGGAGACTTTCAACTGCACCGGGCAGATAAAGCCAGTTCCGGAAGTTGACGTGATCGTACGAGACATCGACGTGCACGGCATCGTGAGCGTGAGTGAGGCGTTGATTCATTCCTGCAACAGCGCGACGATAATGATCGCCAAACGCATCAAAGAACAACTGGGCGACGAAGTGTATTACGAGTGGCTCAAGAAGTTTGGATTCGGTGAGAAAACCGGCGTCGAGATAGCTGGGGAAATATCCGGAGTGCTCAGAAAACCAAACCAATGGTCAAAGATAGATTTCGCGATGGTGAGCATCGGTCAGGGCATAGGAACACCACCTGTGCAGTTCTTAGCAGCCTTCAACGTGCTGGCAAACTCCGGAAAATACGTCAGACCAACCATCGTCGAGGGTGAACCCGTGGAGGAAAAACGTGTCATCAGCGAGAAGACGAGTGATTTCATTCGCAAGGCTTTGCATCGTGTTGTTCTTGAGGGGACCGGTAAGCGTGCCGACGTGCTCGAAGTGAGTGTGGCGGGTAAGACGGGGACAGCTCAGAAGCTTGTGGACGGAAAGGATAAAGAAAAGTATTTCTCCATTTTCGTAGGTTACTTTCCGGCTGAGGATCCTCTCTACACGATTCTGGTCTACATGGATGAACCGTCGGCGGGTACATACCTTGCAGGGGAAGTCGCCGCTCCCGTGTTTGCAGCGATAGTGAAGCGAATACTCCAGATCGGAAAGGAGCATCCTCTGAAGGTTGTGACAACCGCGATGCCGGATCTCAGAGGTCTGACGCTACGTGACGCCTTGCTGATATTGGAGCAAATAGGAATCAAAAAGGAATACATCAGGTACGAGGGCGTGGGCACAGTGAAAGAGCAGTATCCAGAGCCTGGCACAATCGAGTTCAGAGATAAAACGATCTTTCTGAAGCTTCAGTGATCTACCCCACCATGATAGAATCTAAGTCGAGGTGCACGGATGAATCTGACGACGCTTCTCAGACAGATCGTGACAGGATTTTTGGCCGTGGTTTTGACGATCGTACCACGTGAATACTTCAAGGCAAAGCTGGCGGTCAGGCTGGGGGATCAAACGCCTGCGAAGGTTGGACGAACCAGCCTGAATCCTTTTGTTCATCTCGATCCAATCGGTACTCTGGCTTTCATCTTCCTCAACTTCGGTTGGTCCCGTCCCGTTCCAGTCAGGCCCTGGAATTTGAGAAAGAGAAGAAGGCATTTTCTTTTGGTGTCCCTGGCAGGCCCAGCGATAGGCATGGTTTGCTTTCTCCTGTATGGTGTCCTTGCAAGATTCTTGAACAGTCCCGAGTTGACCTTCGAGACACTCAGCAAAGCCGCGAAGTTCAGTCTGACTTATGCGCTGTTTTCCCTATTTCCCATACCTCCCTTAGACGGTTCAAGGATCCTCGGTGCGCTGTTGCCCGAGGGCTACACCGAGTGGTACTTGAAGTACGAAGTTTACGGTGTTCTCTTCATGCTGGCACTCCTCTTTCTCTGGGTCATGCCTTTGATCATGGATCCGTTTGTACATTTCATAGAGAAACTGACAATCATTCTGATTGGCTGAAAGGGGCATCAGTCGATGCTTTTCATGAGACATCCCGTGTCACTGAACGTGGTCAGAAAACTGAAAGTATCGGACCAGATCGTTTTCACAGGCAGGCTGGTTCTCCTAGGCGGGAAAGCGTTCGAAAGGATTGTGAATTACGAGCGTGCCGAGGGACTGATACCGGATTTCATCAAGAATGAACTCATCTGCCTAGGCCGTATCGAGCGAAGTTCTGTGAAACCGATTCCTTCAAAGAGCTGTGAACAGTTCCTGGAAAAGGCATTTCTGTACGGCGCAGTGTCTGTGATCGCATTCGACACGAATTTGAACGAGGCCACGTTCAAGAGATTTTCTCGGGTACTTTTCGTCCCAGAGTCCGAGATTCGTCCAATCTCTGAGAGAATCCTCGCGTACTCAGACCTCGATCAGGATGCCGTGTACGAGGTCGAAGTGGAACGACTCTTGATGCGTGTGGCGATAGACAGCAAAGGAAACAAGATGTCACTGGAGGTTCGAAAATGAAGTACTGCTTCGTGTTCGGCACCAGGCCAGAGGTGATAAAGGTCGCACCGGTGTACAAATTCTTCCTCGAGAAAAACGAAGAAGCGTTTATCGTGGCCACGGCACAACACAGAGAGATGATGGATATGATGATGAACGTGTTCGGTATAGAAGCAAAGTACGATCTTAACGTGATGACGCACGATCAAACGCTCGACAGCATTGTTGCAAGCATCATGCAGAGATTGCCACCTATTTTGCAGCGAGAGAGGCCTGATATTCTATTCGTTCAGGGCGATACCACGACCGCGATGAGCTGTGCGATCTGTGCGTTTCATTCAAAAGTTCAGGTGGCGCACATCGAGGCAGGCTTGAGGAGCTATGATCTCTATGATCCGTTTCCCGAGGAGATGAACAGGAGAATCATTGATGTTGTCAGCACGTATCTGTTCGCGCCGACGGGCAAAGCGAGAGACAACCTGATCAAAGAAGGCATAGCGGAGGATCGCATCTACACGGTTGGCAACACCGTGGTTGACGCCTTGAAGATGATAAGAAGCAGCTTCGATCTACCACAGATGAGATCTCAGATCGTTCCTTTCGAAAGGTACATCCTGCTGACTCTGCACAGGCGAGAGAACATAGGCGAAAGAATGGTCTCGATACTCTCGGCTGTCGCGAAATTTGCTGAAGAGAGAAACGTTCATGTCGTGCTGCCCGTGCACAAGAATCCCAACGTCAGGCGGATCGTTTTCGATACCGTGGGGTCTAACCCACACTTCAAACTGATCGAACCTCTCGATTATGTCTCCTTCCTCGCGTTGCTGGAAGGTTGCTGGTTTGTGGTGACCGATTCTGGCGGGGTTCAGGAAGAAGCTCCATCGTTCGGTAAGTTCGTTGTGGTCGCCAGGCGCACGACGGAAAGACCGGAGCTCATAGAGTCCGGATTTGGAATTCTCGCGGGGACCGAGGAAAGCTCGATACACGAGGCAATGGTTTCGGCTAGCGAGACAAAGCTTGATCCTGCGGAGAATCCCTTTGGCGATGGGAAAACTTCTGAGCGAATCTGGCGTATCGTGAGAGGTGTTTCACAGTGAAGCTGAGAATGGCCCTGGTAGGTTGTGGTAGAATCTCTTCCAAGCACATCGAGGCAATCGAGAAGAATTCCCATCTGCTCGAGCCCGTTGCTGTTTGTGACATCATCGAAGAGAGAGCCCGAAAGACTGCGGAAGTGCTTGAAAGGAAGCTTGGCAGGCGGCCAGAGGTTTTTACCTCGTACGTCGATGTGTTGCAACGGGCTGACGTAGATTTTGTCTCCATAGCGACTCCGAGCGGTCTTCATTATGAGATGACGATGCAGGCACTGGAGCTCGGCAAGCACGTCCTGGTAGAAAAACCCCTCGCCCTCGATACAAGGCATTTGAAAGACATCGTGGAAGCCTCAAAGCGCAAGAACCTGAAGGTTGGTGTGTGCCACCAGAACAGGTTCAGTCCCCCGATTCAGGAGCTCCGTAAGAAGATAGAAGACGGCTCATTTGGAAAGTTATTCCACGGGGTTGTTTCCGTGCGCTGGAATCGGAACGAGAGCTATTACAAGCAAGACGATTGGCGGGGAACGTGGGAGCACGACGGCGGTGTGCTCATGAATCAATCGATCCACGGGATCGATCTTTTGCAGTGGATGCTCGGCGAAAAACCGAAGCGTGTGCTGGGATTGATCAAGAATCTGAATCACCCTTACATTTCAGTCGAGGACCTTGGCATAGGAATAGTGGAATTCGAATCAGGATGCGTGGGCGTTATAGAAGCCACATCGAACGTCTTCGACAGGAACCTTGAAGAGGTGCTCACGATCTTTGGTGAGAGGGGAACGGTAAAGGTCGGGGGGCTTGCTGTGAACAGGGTGCTGGTGTGGCGTTTCCCCAATGAAGAAGTTCATCCCTTTATGAACCTTGCCGATCCAGAAACTGTGTACGGACACGGTCACGTTCCACTTTACGAGGACTTCTGTCGCGCGATCTTAGAAGATAGAAAACCGTACATAGATGCGCAATCGGCCTCAAAGGCTGTCGAGATCGTCCTGGCAATATACAGATCATCTCTGGAGAACAGGTGGGTGGAGTTTCCGATTGAGTTCTCGACCCTGGACATGAAAGGGTGGAAGAGTTGAAGAAAACGCTCTTTCTGATCGTTCCAGCGGCGTTGCTCACGTACTTTTTGAGGCCTTTCAGTTTCACAGTTCTGGACCTTGCTTTTCTCCTGTACAGCATCGCTATCTTCAGCATAAGGCGGCCTCAGAGGACTGCCTCACTCGGTTTGTTCGTTGCTTTGCCACATACGCTGTTCGGAACTGGAAACTTTGTTCCTCTGATCGTTGCGCTCGGCGCATTCATGCAGATCGGAAGAATTACTGTCAGAAAAAGGTTGAACAATTTTCTCAGATACTATTGTGCTTACGCGTTGGCGGTCGTGCTTTCCTCCCTGACAGCGAATCTGATGTTGAAATCGCTTTTATTAAGCTTTGTTCCCTTCTTTCTGATTTTCTTGCTCGAATTTGACAGCTGCAAGTGGTTCTTTCTGGAAGATGTGGTGTTCGTCTCATCCTTAGCGTGCCTTCATATCGTCGGCCAGCACTTAAGAAGCTGGGGAATGTTGATCGTTTTCGCACTGAACTTTGTTGTTTACAGCTGGTTGCTGGACTACAAGACGAAGACGAGAGAGCTATCAAGGTTCGAATCGAGTTACAAGGATTTCAAGAAGAAACTCGCAAAACTGGTGGAAACGGTGGACAGTACATCACAAAGTTCTTCCGTTTTCGAGAGTTTGAACAGGCTTGCCGAAGCGATCAGCGACCTGACCGGTTTCAGGTACGTGCTGTTCAACGTTCTGAACAGGGATCTCGGTGTGATCCAGCGCGTAGCGCATCACGGTATCAGCGAAGAAGAGTTCAAAAGATTGAGACAGAACCCTCCACCGATCGAATACGTGTTCCGATTCACCCAGGAACGTTTCAGAATAAGCAACTCGTATTTCATACCCGAAGGTGCGTTAGAGTTGCCGTCCGAATACGTCGCGATTCTGTTGAATGGGCCTATGCAAGATGAGCCCGAGGCGTGGCGACCCAACGATATGCTGATCGTTCCCATAAGGAGCACGCTGAGGGAGATGGTGGGATACATCTCGGTGGATGCGCCACAGAGCGGAAAAAGACCCAGGCTCGAAGACATACAGATCATCGAGTTAGTGGCCGATCAGGTGTATAAACTTTTGGAACGATCACAGCTGTACCACGATATCGTCACGAGGGTTTCTTACGATCCACACACGTTGCTCTTAACACATTCGGCTTTTCTCGGAGTGCTGGAAACTGAAATCAACAGAGGAAATCGCTTCGCGGTGGTGATACTCGACGTGGACGATCTTTCAAACATAAACGCGCGCTTTGGTCATGAGGCTGGCGATCAATTGCTGGAAAAGGTTGCGGACATCCTACGCAACAGAACGAGAAAGACCGACGTTGCAGCGAGGTTTGGTGGGGAAGAGTTCGCCTTGCTTTTGAGAAACGTCACCAAATCCAAGGCCATAGAGATCACCGACAGGTTGCTCGAAGAAGTCCGCAGGATCGAGTTCAACGTGAAGGTAACTCTGAGTGCTGGCATTGCGATGTTCCCAGAGCACGGCAACACAGTTCAAGAGCTCATCAAGATGGCAACACAAGCGCTCCAGATCGCTAAGATATCCGGAAAAGACAGACTCATGATCCTTTAGTTCACGAAAGATGCGCTACTGGTTCCACTCCCAGAAAATCTACCAGCTGTTTGTCGCTCGTTAGGAGTATCACTTGCCGTTTCCTGGAAAGCTCATTCAAGAGTGCAGCAACGGTTCTGAGACGTTCCTCGTCGAACCTTATCATGAAGTTGTCAACGATTAGAGGCAGCGGTTCGGAGAGCTCGAGGACATCGTGAAGGGCGAGCTTGTAAGAAAGAACCATCTGATCAAGTGTGGCCCTGCTCAGCACACCCTGTGTTCCTTGCAGGTCGCTACCCACCGCGATTCTCACAGAAAGATCCTTGTTCACAACGACGTTGTCCGCCAGTTTCGAAAACTTCTTGAAAATGTTCACAAAGAGGTTCGCAAAACGTCTCACGTACGAACCTGTGAGGTCTTCAAGTTCAGAGCTCAAAAACTGCGATAACGAAGGTAATCTCTCCAGTTTCATGTTCAGCGTGGAGATTCGAAGTTCAATCGAAGATCGTTCCTTCAACAGTTCCACTGCTCTTTGAAGCACTGACTCATCGTCTGCGCGTTTTTCCAGTTCGGCAAGTTCAGATTGCATACCAGAAAGGTCTTCCCCAAGCTGCTTCAAAAGAGTCTCGAGCTTGGCCTTTTCGTCCAACAAGTTGGACAGCACCGCATACTGCTTCGACAGACATTCAAAGTCTCGCTTTTCGACACAGTTCTTCACACGTTCGACTTTCTCTTTCTCAAGCACCAAGTTCTCGATTCGGTGGTGCCGTTCATGTGCAACCTGGGCTTCGTCGAAACTCTCCAAACCAAGGCTCTGCAATAAGCGCTCAAGCTCGGTCTCTCTCAGTTTCCTTTCCCGCTCCAGATCGTTCAGCTCGTTTCTGAGCTGTTCAATCGTTTCTCTCAGTTGTGCGATCTTGAGGGTCTTTTCGTCGAAGAGAGAAACCTTCTCTTCGAGTCGCAGTATCACGGTGGGAACGTCGGAAAGCTCCTGTGCTCCATGCTGCCTCAATTCTTTCAGCAGATCCTCGGCTTCTCTCTGCGCTTCTGATTTCATGCGTTCGAATCTGTCTTTTTCTCTCAGCCAGTCTCTGTATTCGTTGTAGATCTGCCTCAGCTGTGCGAAATCCTTCACCCCAAAGGATTCGAAGAGCCTCTGCACTGCAAGCGTCCTCTTCTTTTCAATCGCTCGCAACCCCAGCTGGCATTTCAGCATCTCTTCTTCCGTGTGGGACAAGCGCTTGTCCAGACTTCGAGCTCTCAGCAGAAAGATCAGAGCACCAACACCAAGGGCTCCCGAAAACATGAACCACCAGCGTGTCATGCTGAAACCAAGGATCGTTGAAACCGCAGCCGCCAGAAGCAAAACAATGGCTGCCAAGCGTGACTGTCCGATTCTTCTTTTATCCTTCGCCACATCGTCTTCTAAGGCCTTCAGCCTGTCCCTCAACTGGGTCTCTTCCTGATCCTGAACCCGCGTGCTTTCATTCACCAGTTCATCCAAGAGGTTTTCGCCAAACTTTTCGAAGTACTTCCAGCTCTCTTGGTAACTCGACTCGAACTCACGTATCTGTTGAAGCTTGGTTTCCAAAAGCTTGTAAGTCAGATGAAGGTTCCTCAACTTGAGTCTGAACGTTTCTATGTCTTTTTCCCCAAACGACTTCAGCAGTTCCTCCCGCTCCCCGATGGTCTCCTGGAGCAACCTGGACATCTCTTCCATCCTGGCCGAGCGTTCTTTGAGGACGGCACTCGTTTCTTCCAATCGCGCTTTCGCCTCACAAATACGCTCATACTGTGGTTCGTCGATGATCACATATCTTTTCTCCTGAGTCAATCGATCTTCAATCTCCTTCAATTTTCGCTTCAGATCCTGACTAAGCTGCTTCAGAAATTCCTCAATCCTCTCGTCGAGTCGGTCGATCTGGGTCTGGAGCTTGACTTGCTCTTGACGCAGTGTCGAAATCTTTTGAGTCAGTTTCGAAATCTCTGCGGCTCTTAAGAAGCTTTCCTGTCTTGCTCTGTGAAATTTCTGAAGTTCGTTCTCTATCTCTTTCAGTTTGATCTCCAGCTGTCTTTTCTCCGACAGGAGAGTTTCACCGTAGCCCGGGATCTTGTTCAAAAGAAGTTTCAAAAGTTGTGCCTCTTCCACGCGCTGAAGGTTGTTCCTCATCCTCGCAACGAGAGAACCTTCGGCTTTCCTAAGTTCCACGTCCTCCTCATCGCTCAAGAACATCAAACTGTCGGCGAAGCTTCTCTCAAAAGGTTTTTCCGCAGAAAAGCTCGAAAGCGCGACCTCTTCTTTATCCCTGTAGATCAAGATCTCACCGCCGAACTCTCCGCCGTCCCACGGTTCGTACTTTTTCAATTCCGATTCGTCCAGGTTGCAGAGACACGAGCGGACGAAGTTGTACAGCGTTGTTTTACCTGACTCGTTGGGACCATAGACGACGTTGAGGCCAGGACTGAACGAAATTTGGAGATGTTTGAGTTTACCAAAACCTTTGATGTACAGTTGTCGTATCTGCACCGTTTCATCTCACCCCTGTAGGTCCAGCATTTCCACGAACAAAGCTCTGAGCTTTTCTGGAACTTTCTCCAGCAGTCTTCTCTCAAGATCGTTTTTCGCGACGCGGTAGGAATTGAAGACGTAGAACTGTAGCCTGGCAAACTCTTCGATCTTATCTTCTGCGAAGGGCTCGAGTGTGTACAGAACCTGCCCTTCATCGGGCGCGGAAAAGGTTTCTCTCTGGACAGGTTTACAACCTCTCACCGAGCTCTCGACGAAAATACCCGGCTCGTCATCTTCCTTCACGAAAAAGAAAGGCTTCTCCACCTCCACGGGATTGGAAGAGAACCTACTGAACTCGTAATCACGCTCTTCCAGAACAGAAACATTCGAAGGAAGTGCGAGGTGCTCCAGCGTGACGTTTTCTTCGCTCAGCCGAAGCATCTTGCCGGTTGGCACGAGTGATAAGATCCTTTCAATCTGTTTTGGCATCGCAAGGTCACCGAAGAGATTCCAGGCGAGGAACTCCTGCGCGTCAAGGCTCAGAAACTCCACGAAAATCGCCTTCTTTTTTCTCAGCACCTCGTCGAAGTCGAGGGGAAAACAAGCGTCAGAAGAGTCAAACAGTTTCAGATTCGACAGATATGCCTTCTTCAATGATTCCTCACCCGCCTGAACTTGAGAACGCAGAGTTTGAAACCGAGCGGTGAAAGGTTGCAATCGATGATTTTAGAATTCCTTTCTTCTTTCCAGCCAGATCCATCCCAGCTCTGAATCTCCATCACTTCGATATCATCACCAACTGTCTGATCCAAAAGAGCGTTCACACTGCACTCACTCAGTTTCAGGTTTGCGAGTGCGATCACACCGACTTCGTCCTTCCAGTAAGAAGCGTTAGCTATGCTACCATCCTGCCAGCTCAGATAGACTGGCCTGTACTGTCCCTCGAGCAACACGTTCAAAAGCTGCTTCCTCACCGTCGTGAGCTCTGCGAAAAAGTCGATGAGTTCAGACCTTTGCCAGTGAAGAACGTAGTGGTCAAAAAAGGCGAGTTTACCCTGAAACTCATCGTCGCAACTCAGGGTAAACCTGCCACACGCATCGCTGTCAAGCCCGAGGTTCATCGGCTGCGTTTCCTCCACTTCCTGACCGCAGTTGAACGTGAGAACACCGTTCTTCGCAAAGGCACACAGGAACGGAAGAAGTTTTTTGAGTCTTTGACCTTCGTTTCTCGCGACCGTTCTGGGTGTGTCAGGCGTCTCTGAGGCCGCCAGGAACGGAAGCTGCAAGCTGCAGGACAGATTTTGGAAGAACTCGTAAGTCTTTTCTGGAAATCTCGGGAGCATCCACCAGCTGTTTCCAACAATGACATCGTAACCGGCCTGCGCCGCCTCGATTGCCCTGTGAGGTTCGAGCTCTTCTGCTATGAAAACGAATGCCGGATCGATCGATCTCGCGTTGTTCATGATCAGCGCTTGCAACTCGTTTGGAAGTGCGTGTCCCATATCCAGCCTCACACCGTCTATGCCATACTTTCTCTGAAATTCCGGAAGCACTGAAGCTATGTATTCCCAAAGCTGAGAATTTTTCTTTTCACCGGGAAAACGACTCGCCTTGATCACATCGAACAGGACGTAAGGAGGCTGGTCTTCTTCGACTTTGCCCTTCGCAGTGACTGGATGATCCAGATACAACCTCAAAAACGTCACATCGTCCCAGGTTGGTTGTGGATCGTTGAGCCAGTCAGAAAAACCAGGCGCGGTGACGACTCCAAAAGTTTTCGCAAGCTCGTACATGAAGTTTTCTTCATCGCAGTTTTTCACGAAATTGTTCCATTTTTCCGGATCGAGCCTCGAAGGATCGGGTGAGAACTTCCTCAGGTGCGCGCGAACTGCGGGTAAATCGTACAGTTCTCGCATCTGCTCGAAACTCGGCTGACAGAAACCCAAATGTTCAACCTTCGGTGGTGCATAGCCTGAAAGCTCTTCGAGTTTCACCCAGTAGAACCAGTCCGGGTGCTTCAGTATCAAATTGCAATCCCGCGCGGCGGTGCGTGGAATGAAGTCGAGAACCACTCTGATCCCCAACATGTGGCACGCCTGAACAAATGCGGCGAACTCGTCTTCAACTTTCCAACCATTGAGCAAAGGGTCGTGGTATCTTTCGTCTATCTTCAAAAAATCCTTCACAGCGTACGGTGAACCAATCTGTCCTTTCTTGAACATCTCGCTCGACTGGGTGATCGGCAACAGGTAAAGTACGTTGACATTCAGTTTTTTCAAGTGTGGAAGCAGCAGCGTCATCTTCAGGAATGTACCACTCTCACGATAGCCAAGCACATCGTCCTGTTCGAACCTGCCAAAGCCTTTGTGATTGTAGGCGCTGTTGGTACGCACCAGGCTACTGTACAGCACAGCCTTCCTGATCCAGCCTCTGCCCGACTCAGCCTTTTGAACTGCCAGCGAGGCACCAATCCTGGCATCGAACGTTTTGTTCCTTTCCAGCCAGTCTCGGAGCTTTGAATAAACAACAGCAGGATCGACGAAGAGTTTTTCACCATCCTGCTTTGCTGGCCCATCGTACCAGCCTTCAAGCCAGACGCGGGGCAAGCAATAATCAAGCTTTCCCCTCGAGCGCACGCTTCTGAGCAGCTCGAATATCACGCTCTCACCTCAGTAGTTCTCAAGATAGGCTCTCTGTTCTTCACTCAGCTGATCTATTTCTATTCCCATGCTCGTGAGCTTCATTCGGGCTATCTTTTCATCAATGTGAGAGAGCACTGGATACACATCAGGTTCCAGATCGTTTTTCGCAAGGTGAATCAAAGACATAGCCTGGACGGCAAAAGAAAGATCCATTATCTCGACGGGGTGTCCGTCCGCAGCCGCTAAGTTCACCAATCTGCCCTGGGCCAGAAGATAGAGCAACCTGCCATCCGCGAGCCTGTAGGCCGTCACGTTAGGTCTGGCCTCGTATTTCTCCACAGAAATCTTTTCCAGAGCCCTCACGTCCACTTCGACATCGAAGTGTCCCGCATTCGCCAGTATCGCTCCGTCCTTCATCTCGAGAAATTCCTTCTCGCTTATTACCTTCGTGTTGCCTGTCGCCGTGATGAAGAAATCGCCCACCTTTGCGGCCTGTGACACCTTCATAACTTCAAAACCATCCATGACTGCTTCCAGCGCCTTCACAGGATCGACTTCGGTGACGATGACCCTCGCCCCGAGTCCTCTCGCACGCATTGCGATGCCCTTACCGCACCAACCATATCCACACACCACGACGGTCTTTCCCGCAACCGTCAGATTCGTGTTCCTCATGATGCTGTCCCACGTCGACTGGCCTGTACCGTAACGGTTATCAAACAGGTGCTTGGTGAACGCATCGTTCACCGCGATCACGGGCACCTTCAGCATGCCTTTATTGCGGAGTGCACGAAGTCTTCTGAGCCCCGTTGTGGTTTCTTCAGTAACCCCCCTCAGGTTCTTCAGCGCTTCCTGGTATTCCGTGTGTGCGGTCACGGTCAGATCTGCTCCGTCGTCGAGAATCAAATGAGGATGAGTCATTAAAACCCTTCTGATGTTCTCCATGTACAGTTTTTCATCCTCGGTCCGCTTCGCATACACCGTCAAGCCCCTTTCTCTCAACGCTTCTGCCACATCGTCCTGCGTGCTCAAAGGATTGCTTCCAGTGACGATCACTTCTGCACCAAGATCCCTCAGCAATAACGCGAGTCTCGCCGTTTTGGCCTCGAGATGGATCGACATGCCCACGCGAAGCCCTTTCAATGGCTTCTGCGGACCGTACTCCTGTTCTATGGATTTGAGAAGCGGCATGAACCTGTAAACCCAGTCGATCTTAACGTGGCCCGACTTCAAAACTCTCACTCCCCTCATAGAATGCGTCTGACCAGACTTATCGCGCCTTCAGGACAGACTTCATGGCACACGTAACACTTTATACATTTTTCGTAGTCGATCTTCATGTCGTCTATTCTTATCGCGTTCGCCGGGCATCTCTCTTCACATATTTTACAGCGAACACACCTGTTTTTTGAGATTTTGGGTGAGCGCGCCAACCTTCTCGCAAGTTCTCTGAGAGCCTGAGGCACCGGCAACACAGGCGCTGTGATCGGAAGACGTATCTGACCTGTCCACTCGCCTTCAACAGTGTGATCGACGATGAGATTTTTTCGGACTGACTCACGCACGGTGTAAACGAGCAGTGGATCAACGTCCAGTCTTTTACAGAGCACGAAGTCGAGCACGAAACCGTTGGTGCCAAGCGCCACCACACCGAAATGTTTTATCTTACCGTTGGCAGGCCCGTTGCCCTCCATCCCCACGACGCCGTCCACAATGTTCAGCGTGGGTTTCACGAGGTTGTGCAGATCGATTAGGAACGTGGCAAAGTTTTCGTTCGTGCCACATCTCATGTGCCAGCCAGATTTCTCCAGTCCCGGCACGCAGCCGAAGGTGTTTTTCACAGCGAGTGTGAGGATCATTTGAGAGTGCGTTTTCAGCTTGGCCACGTTGATGATCCTGTCAACTTCGAAGACTCTTCTGTCCACGTTTATTTTCTTGTAGATCTGGCCAGCGACCGTGGTCGGCTGGTCCAGTTCGAAACAAGGTACCTTCAGCTCCGCACACACATCTTTCATGCCCGTCTTCTCTGCCACCCTTTGAAAGCTGCCCGAAGCGGGGCTGTCTGCGACCATCGCGTGACACTTCAGATCTTTGAGAAAAAGCAACACCGCTGTCAAGATTGCAGGATGTGTTGTGACGGCTTCTTCAGGCCTTCTCGCCGAAAGCATGTTGGGTTTGACCAGGACCGAATCTCCCGGGGTGAACAGGTGGGCAAAGTTTTCCAGAGAACGTCGGAGCCGCTTTACTGCATCTTCGTACGAATCACAGCTCAGCAGGAATACTTTCATAAAGTCCTCCTGTATGAAAATGTTGTATCTTTACTTGAACAGAGTGATTCACGAGCTCGACCATAGTTTATCATCATTTTCGGAGGATTGGAATGACGCAGATCGTTCTCAACCAGGTCTTGGCCATTTTCCTGCTGACGGCCTTCGGGTTCGTGCTGAAAAAGATAAATCTCTTGAACGATGGTTTCACCAAGAGCAGCTCTGATCTCATCGTCTATGTAACTTTGCCCGCGATGATAATAAACTCCATGGACAGAGAATTTTCCAGAGACGTGGCAACGACATCTCTACAGGTTTTCCTCACAGGAGCCATTATGTATGCCTGCACGATCTTACTCTCGTTTGTGCTCGTCTGGTTCAGAAAATTCGATGAAACACAGCGCGGTGTCTATATGTACATGGTCATCTTTGGGAACGTGGGTTATCTGGGTTATCCCGTGATGAATGTTCTGTATGGAGAGATGGGCATCTTTTACTCGGCGGTTTTCAACATATGGTTCAATATCCTCACCTGGACAATCGGTGTGAGCATTATGGCTCGAGGAAAGCTAAATCTCAGAAGGATATTGATCAATCCGGGCTTGATTTCCACACTCTTTGGTCTGTTTGTCTTTCTCACCCCATTGACATTGCCCACGCTGGTCAAATCCGTTCTCGAGAACGTTGGTTCGATGACAACACCACTTGCCATGTTTCTGGTTGGTGCATTCTTAGCGGAAGCGCGCATGAAAGATTTTGTTGCGGACATCGATCTGTATCTCGCCTCGGTACTGAAGCTGGTTGCTGCTCCGCTTCTGGTGTATTTGTGGCTGAGTCCTTTGCATTTGCCTCCGATCGTGAAAGTGTTGCCCATCGTGATGGCGGGAATGCCATCTGGCGTGAACACAGCAGTTTTCGCAAGGATGTTCGATAAGGATTACAGACTCGCCGCCCAGGGTGTGGTACTCTCCACAGCGTTGTCCATGATCAGCCTGCCAGTACTGATCCTCACGGTTGTGAGATGAGATGGGCAGCCCTTGATCTGCGTGAACGTGTGTGATAAAATTTGTGTGTACGCCGAGGTGGCGGAACTGGCAGACGCGACTGACTCAAAATCAGTTGAGGGTTGACCCCCTCGTGCGGGTTCGACTCCCGCCCTCGGCACCAAACCCGCCGCAAGGCGGGTTTTTTGTTTGAAGTCCAAGGTGATAGAAAGACCCCTGAACGACACCAAGAGAGGAGTGGTTTTCCTGGAAGATGCAACACCAGCGTACTACCCGAGGAGTTGGATAATAGGCGCGTTCGTTGAGTAAGTACGCAATTTCGTTAGGTACACTTCAGTCATCCAACAAGCACGTGTGAAAACATCAAGCATAAAAGTGTCGTACCCGCCGAAGGGTACCACACTTTTTAGCAGGGCTACGTAACAAGATCGTAAGCCCTCTTCAATGAAGTGAGGATCTTCTCCAGATTTTCAGGACAACACGCGAAGTTCAATCTCACACCCTTGGGTTCGCCAAAATCAGCACCGCTGTTCAGATACACCCTGGCCTTTTCCAGGAAGAACTTCTGTGGATTTTCCAGGCCAAGGTTTGAACAGTCCAGCCACATCAAGAATGTCGCTTCCGGCAAGGGAACGTCGATCAATGGCATGTTTTCTCTTGTGAAGTTGTAGGCGAAATCCCTGTTCTGATGAAGCCTTTCGAGCAGCGCTCTGAGCCATTCTTCGCATTCTGTGTAGGCGACCTGTAAAGCCAGAGCTCCAAAGATGTTCGGTGTGGTCAGTTCGAAGGCTTCCAGCGCTTCGATGTAAAGTCTTCTGAATTTTTCGTTCGGCACGATACCGTAGCCGTTCGTGAGCCCCGGCACGTTGAAGCTCTTGCCGGCGGAGTTCAGAACGATCACGTTTTCGAAGTTGGTCTTGAGCATTGTTGTGAACTGGAACGGTTCGTACACGATGTCTGCATGTATCTCGTCGCTGATGACGATGGTCCCATACTTTGAACAAAGTTGAGCAAGTTCTTTCAACTCTTCGTAGGCCCAGGCCCTTCCCACAGGATTGTGAGGATTGGAAAGGATGATCAATTTGATCTTCCTACTGGCCAAAGTGCGTTCGAGATCTTCAAGATCCATGACGTATCTGCCGTCCACTCTTTTCAATCTGTTCTCCACGATCCGACGTCTGTTTCTTTTGACAACGTTGAAGAAAGGTGGATACACAGGTGGCTGGATCACGACCTCATCGCCAGGTTCTGTGAGAACGTTGATAAGCAAAGCCATCATGGGCATGACGCCCGGACCATCTATGATCCAGCTCTTTTCCACAGAGAAACCGTGTTTCTTGCCGTACCATCGAGCAATCGCTTCGTAATACTCGTTCGATCTGAACGTGTAACCGAAAACGCCGTGCTCAATCCTCTTGCGAAACGCTTCGAGTATGCTGGAGCACACTTTCACGTCCATGTCCGCGATCCACGCCGGTAGAACGTCGTCACCGTACCTGGCCCTGATGGCATCGTACTTGACACAGTCAGAATGGCTCCTGTCGACATACTCGATGCACATTGAACACGCTCCTTTCGCAAAGTTTGCGAGTGGACTTTCTAAAAAGAAGATAACACATTCACCGATCAAGGTTGCCTGAATAGAACACTCCCATGCTGTCCTGCACAATGTCATTTTGGATTAATCGTACAGCTGAGCGTGGTCTTTCATGTAACGTCCGTTCTTTATTTTGATTTTTCTTCCATGGGCTTCGATTATGCCCATTTTCTCGAGCTCTAAGAACACCCGAGAGAGTGCGGGACGTGTCACTCCGAACTCTCTGGAGAGCTCTTCCTTGCTCATGTCCATTACAACGAGGTCGGATCTTTGTTCTTCGGAAAGCTTCAACACATATGAACAAACCTTCTGCACGAGATTCTTCATCGCTATCTCGTAGAATCTATCCGTTATGAACAAAAAAGCATCGCTCACGTATTTCAGATAATTCCTCAAGAATCGTTCGTTTTTCATCAAGCAGGAAACAAAAATGTCCCTGTCGATCGATAGAAACACGCTTTTCTTCAGTGTCTCAACATCGACAGGGTATTTGGGATCGTCAGAGAAAACCACAGCAGAAGCCAGCAGTTTCGGCGCGACCATGTGGTCTATCTGAAGGACACGGCCCTCTGAGTTTGTGAAGAGCCCCACCGCTTCTCCCTCGACGAGGAAGAGAAGCTCTTCACATTTTTCAGAACGCCTTCTGACGATCTCTTTCGCCTCGTGAGTCTCGATCCTCGCCTTCTTTGCGAACTCTATCAGGAAATTCTCATCTATTCCAAAAAACAGTTCCAGTTTTTTGAGAGACTCAACGATTCTTTCGATCATGTACCATCACTACTCACAGTGTAACATAGGTTACCGACGTTTCCGCAGAGGTGGGTATAAGATCAAGTTGGCGAGGGTGAAGACTTTCAGTATCAGGGAGGTGTTAGAATGCTCAACATGTTTTGCTATCAATGTTCTCAAACAGCAAACGGTGAGGCCTGTACTGTCACAGGAGTTTGTGGAAAAGGCCCAACTCTGAGCAGGTTACAGGACAATCTAATCTACATACTCAAAGGTATCTCTGCGTACTACCACCACGCAAGAGAGCTTGGATACAAAGACGAAGAGATCGCAGCCTATCTTTCGAAAGCTCTGTACTCAACATTGACGAACGTGAACTTCGATGAAGAAGATTTCCTGAAGCAGGCACTCGAGGCTGGAATGATGAACCTAAAGGTCATGCAACTTCTTAAAAAGGCGCACATTGAAACTTACGGTGAGCCAACCCCAGCTGAGGTGGAAACCGGCACGAAAGAAGGTCACGCAATAATAGTCACTGGTCACAATCTCAAGGTGCTGGAAGAACTGCTCAAACAGGTTGAGGGAAGTGACCTTTACGTCTACACACATTCGGAGATGCTACCTGCGCACGGCTATCCCGGGCTCAGAAAGTACAAAAACCTCGCTGGAAACCTGGGAGGAGCCTGGCACGATCAGAGGAAGCTGTTCGATGAAATACCCGCGGCGATTCTCGGAACGACGAACTGTGTTCTGATACCGAAGCCATCGTACACAGATCGCATGTTCACAACTTCGATAGCGAGGCTCCCGGGTGTGAAACACATAGATGGCTACGATTACTCACAGGTGATAGAGAAAGCCAGATCGTTGCCTAAACTACCTGAAAAGCCGGGAAAGCACAAGCTCGTCACCGGTTACTCCTCGGGTGTTGTCAGATCCCTGGCGGGAAAGATAAAACAACTCGTTGAGGCTGGAAAGATATCTCGCTTCTTCGTCGTTGGCGGATGCGACGTTCCAACGAGAAAGAACGAGTATTATCGCCGGTTCGTGGAGATGTTGCCAAAAGACACAGTCGTGATCACACTGGCCTGTGGAAAGTTCAGAATAAACGATCTGGAACTGGGCGATGTGGAAGGACTGCCAAGGCTTCTGGACGTCGGTCAGTGCAACGACACGATCGTGGCCATAGAAATAGCATTGATGCTCTCGGAACTGCTCAACACTCCAGTGGACAAATTGCCGCTCTCCATCGTTCTCACCTGGATGGAACAGAAAGCGGTTGCGATTTTCTGGACACTCCTGGCACTCGGACTGAAGGGTATATACATCGGCCCGGTACTGCCGGCGTGGTTGAACAAAGACCTTCTGGAAATACTCGTCAGCAACTACGCTGTCAAGCTCATAAGCTCTCCCGAGGAGGATTTGAAGCAGATCCTGAAGGTTTGAAAAAGAGAGGGGCACCTGCCCCTCTTTTTGTGAGAAGATCTTTCCACAGAACCGGAAAATTGAAGGGATTCTCTTGCTGAAACACGCTGATCCTTCCGGGTGTTGGAAACAGAAAACTCAACGCACAGGAGCTTGAGAAGATAATACTGCAATCAAGGTCACGAAGCGGTAGCCATTGCTCAGCCTCATTTGTTTTCAAAAAAGGTTCGCGCAGCGTGATGTTTTCATCTCTGGAAAAGAGGCAGGAAATTGTTGAACTGCTTTCAGAATTCTGACCACACGTGCAGATAATCGAGAGGTCTGCGAAATCTCGCTGACTTGAAGTTCCCGCCATTTGTTTGTCTCAAAGAGCGCATGCAAAGGTTTTTATCTCTCCCCAACAACTGTTCCAGGTATTCTGAGCTTTCTTTCCAGCCAGCTGAAGAAGAACGATGCGATCCAGACAACGGTCAAATAGATAAAAGCGGTGATCAGATAGACTTTGAAGAACTCGAAATTCCTGCTCGCGATGAACTTGGCCTGCGCCATCATCTCGGGTGCACCAATGATGTAGGCCATCGAGGTATACTTGAGCAAGTATATGAACTCGTTCGTCCAGGCTGGGATCACCAGTCTCAGCGCCTGAGGTAATATGATCGATCTCACGGCCTGCCACTTGCCCATTCCTATGGCCAGGGCCGCCCTCATCTGTCCTGAACCTATGGAGTGTATTGCGCCTCTTATGTACTCTGCCTGATAAGCAGCGCTGTTCATCGTGAAACCAATGAGGGCCGCGATCAGCGGGGAAAGTCTTATTCCATAAACTGGAAGACCGTAGTAAAGTATGAAAAGCTGAACGAGCATGGGCGTACCCCTTATGAGTTCTATAAAACCTGTGCTGACTAAGCTGACCAGTCTGTTTGCATACACACGCCAGACACAGAGAATGGTTCCAAACACAAGCCCAAAGATCGCCGCGAAGGCGGTCATGTAGAAAGTGACGAGCAGACCATTCAGAAGCTTTGGAATGGCTTGAATGAAAACCTCAGCAAAACTCATTTTCTCTCCTCACCGTACAGCTCCGTGAGTCTTCTGAGGAACTGTCTTGTCCTTTCGGTTTTGGGATTCGTGAAGATCTCAGACGGGGTACCCTGCTCAACGATGACACCGTTCTCCATGAACACGATCTCGTCTGCCACGCTTCTGGCAAAACCAAGCTCGTGAGTAACAACAAGCATCGTCATGCCACTCTTAGCGAGATCTACCATGACTGAAAGCACTTCGCCTATCAGTTCTGGATCCAGAGCGGACGTCGGTTCATCGAAGAGTATCACCTTCGGTCTCGTCGCCAAGGCTCTCGCTATGGCAACACGCTGTTTTTGACCACCAGAAAGTTGGGATGGATAAAGGTGCGCTTTATCTGCCAAACCCACTTTTTTCAGTTGTTCCATGGCTATCTCGGTTGCTTCGGCCTTTCGAATCTTTTGAACCTTGATCAATCCTATTCTCACGTTGTCGAGAGCTGTCAGGTGGTTGAACAGGTTGAAGTCCTGAAAGACGAAACCGATCTTCTGTCTCATCCTGTGAACGTTTTTCGGTGTGATTTCTTCACCCTCCAGGAAAACTTTTCCAGAATCTGGTTCGACCAGCCTGTTGATACACAGCAGAAGCGTGCTTTTCCCAGTGCCACTGGGACCGATTATCACCTTAGTCTCACCCTTCTTCAACTCGAGCGACACGCCTTTCAAGATCTCCGTGGTCCCGTATTTCTTTCTCAGATCCACAATTTTGAGGACTGGCTGCTGGTTCAATGCACAACCTCCCTCGTTTCGAACCCCGGTATTCTCAATTTTTTCTCAACGAAACCCAAGATCCTGTTTGCAAAGATCGTTAAAGCGAGGTATATCGCGGCGCAGAGGAGAAATATCAGCATGGGTTCGTAGGTCCGTGCGATGATGTAGCTTCCCTGCCTCAACAATTCAACCACGCCGAGTGCGTAGGCCATTGAGGAGTCCTTCAACACGATCGTCAGTTCGTTGGTCCACGGCACGATGGAGAAGCGCAGCGCCTGTGGGAACACGATGTGACGAAACACCTGAAAGCGCGTCATGCCCAATGAAAGAGCTGCGACGCTTTGACCCTTACCCACCGAGAGTATTGCCCCCCGAAAGATCTGAGACTGATAAGCGGAGCTTCTCAGACCGAGTCCCAGAACGCAGGCAAAAAACGGTTCGAGCTTTATACCAACTTCAGGAAGGCCGTAGAAGATAAGCATTAAGAGCACAAGAAGAGGTATACTCCTGAAAGTTCGCTCATAGATAGAACAGACGAGGCGCGGTACACGCGCCCCGTAGACCTGAAAAAAGCTCACCGGAATGGCTATGACAAGACCAAGGGTCAACCCCGCGAGCGTAAGCTCGATCGTTACGAGCGTACCTTTCAGCAGTACCGGGAGAGACTCAACAATCAGTTTCAACCTGTCCAGTTCTATCCTTTAACCCCCCCACGCGCTCCTCAAAAGTATTTGTCAATCAGTTCGTTGATCTTGCCCGTTTCGGTGAGTGTTTTCAGAGCCTGATTGATCTTGTCCAGAAGCTCCTTGTTTCCCTTTCTAACGGCTATACCGTACTGTTCCCCCGTCACTATGACGCCCACGACCTTGACGGGCTTCGTCGCTGCGAACCTGTTCGCGACGGGTGAATCCAGCACTATCGCGTCGATGTTACCGTTCAGAAGATCGCTCAAAGCCAAAATGAAGGTGTCGTACCTCTTCAGGTTTCGTTCAGGCAAAAGCCCCTTCTCAACGAGATTCTCCGTGCACCACAGATCACCCGTGGTACCAGTTTGCACACCTATTCTGTACTTTCCAAACAGAACGGTGACTGTGAGATCCGAATCGGCCCTGACGATGATGCTCTGATCGGCAGACCAGTAAGGCATTGAGAAGTCGACGACCTTCTTCCTCTCCTCCGTTATCGTCATCGCCGCAGCGGCCACATCGATTTGACCTGCACGGAGAGCCGGTATGAGCGAATCGAAACTCATGTCCACGAACTTCAACTCGAAACCAGCTATTCTCGCTATCTCACGCATGAGGTCCATGTCGAAGCCAACGAACTGTCCGTTCTCAATGTACTCGAAAGGTGGAAAATCCGCACTCGTTCCCACGGTTACTGTTTCAGCAAAGAGCACGCATGATGCCAGAATCAGCACACTGAGAAATACCCTCGACATTTTCACGCTATCACCCCTCCTTCTGTTCGTCAAAGCAAATTATACCATTCTCCGTGTGTTCACACCAACGAACGTGAGTTTCACGACCAATCTGGGCAAGATTGTTACGGATGAAGTGGGTTTTACACGCGTTGAGATTGAAGTGCGAAGGCAGTTTCCACTGCGAGGTGGTGCCGTTCGAGCGTGTCCATCCAGAACAGTTCTGGCTTCTTTATCTGTTGAGAACAAGCGATATGAAATCAGCCTGCATTTTTTGCAGGCTTTGTCTCAAGAAGTGCTTCATACTATCGATATTCTGTTTACAACTCTTAAGACGCGTTCCGAGTGTGCGAATCATCTGTTCGATACTTCTCTCGCCAGGGCCACCCATAACTTGTCTGACCCGTACGAAGTTGTCGACCAAAAGAACCTCTGCAACCTGATCTGGAGTCAGTGTGAATTTCTTTCCCGTCAGCCTTTCGAAACGCTCCACAAGCGAATCGTAGCTCATACCAGATTTGACGTACTCAGACACCACTTCGTGCGCCTGACGAAAGCTTATTTTGAACTCTCTCACCAAAAAGTCTGCCAGCTCCGTTGTGGTAGAGCCAGTGACGAGTGCAAGTTCCTTAACTCTGCTTTCGTCCACCACGATTTTCTCAACGATCTCTTTCGTCAGTTGCAAGGCCTGTTTTAAAACGTCAACCCCACCCAGAAATTTCGACAGGACCAAGTCTCCGTTTTCATTCACATCCTGATACGGTGTGTTGAGAAAAGCGTTCTCCACAGCATTGAACAAACCGAAAGAAACACTCGATCTTATCCTGAGATGTTCAAGGATAACAGGATTCCTTTTCTGTGGCATTATGCTGCTGATCTGTACTAGCTCGTCTGGAAAGTCGAAGATGCCAACCTCACAAGAAGCCCTGTGAAGAATGTCCTGAGCGAACCTCGACAGATCGCATGCCAGCACCTTGAGACAACCGATAGGCATGCTGATCCAGTGCGAAGTGACGATCGCCCTGTATGAGTTTTCCACAGGTTCAAGAAAGCCAAGATAGTCACTGACGATCTTTCTGTCTATCTTGAAACCGCTCGTCGTTATGGCAGCCGATCCCATCGGGCAAGCGTTTACAACTCTGAGAGTGAGCAGTAGCGCTTCCAGAACTTCCAGCAAATCAAAAGCCAGAGAGAGCAAATAGTGTGCGAAACTCGAAGGCTGGGCAGGTTGACCATGCGTGTACATGAGTAAGACGGTTCGAACGTTTTGCCCGGCTTTTTCTGACAGCTTTTCGACAAGATCAATCAGTTCTTCCGCCACTTCTATAAGTTCTTCGCGAACGCACATTCTGAAGATCGTCGCATCTATGTCGTTCCTGCTGCGCGCAATATGGAGGAAACCGGCTTTTTCTACACCTATCTTCTCTGAGAGCTTTCTCTCGATCAGAAAAACAAGATCCTCAACGTCTTCCGGTAGTATCTCACCGATTTTTTCATTTTCGAGATCAGCAAAAGCCTGGGCAATTTCTTTGGCCAGCGATTTTGGAACGATCTCGGTTCTTGCAAGCATGAGCAGGTGAGCCTTACTTATCTGAAAATAATAAGCCAGCAGATTCTTCCAGTTCTTGAAAGAGTTATCCAGGACTATTTGCTTGTAGACTTTTGAAAACCTCATCTGACCATCTCCAGGATATCGTGCATGTTCTTGTAGAGAACTCTTTCTATCTCCTCATCGTTGTAACCGACCTCGATCATCGCCCTCAACTGTTCTTCAAGATAAACCTTCGCAAAGCCTCGCGGGAACCAGCTCGAATCCGTGCCAAAGATGATCCTTTCGGTACCAATGGTTTCCCTGTATTTCCTGAAGAGCATGTGCAAGTTGAGCTCGTAAGGCATCCACCTCATCCACTGGTTTGACCCGCTCGTGTCAATGTACACGTTCGGACAAGCCCAGCATAGATTCAGCGTTTCGAAAACGTAGCCACATCCAAAATGCGGCACGATGAACTTGATCCCCGTAAACTGTTTTGCAACGTCGTGAATAATCAGGGGATTTATGTTCACATGGTAAGCAATCCCACCTGCCGCACCCATGATACCGAAGTGTATCAAGACAGGTATCTCGTGAGCGTTCGCAACCTCCCAGACAGGATACAATGATCTGTCGTTCAGAGGTGTGTTGACCTTGGGCCCGAGTATCTTGTAGCCCTTCAGACCCCTTTTTATACAATTTTCGAGTTCCTCCGCAGCGTTCCCATTCGACGGATCGTGATGGGCATAGCCAACGAACTTATCCGGGTGACTCAAAACGAGTTTGATCATGTTCTCGTTACCGTTGGCCGTTACGAACACGATCCTGTCTATACCATGCTCTTGCGCCTCTCTGTACCACAGGTTCAAAAGTTCATCAAAATCGTCTATCTCTTGTGGCTCGGGAAAATTCCACGCTTTCAGCCATTTTGCTTTTTCCTTCTTCAACCATGGATTGTCTTCGGATTCTTTGACAAAACCGAGTGGAAAATGAACGTGCGAATCAATGAGCCTCATTTGCATCACCCTTTCAAACCGGAGAGCATTATGCCTCTGATGATCTGTTTCTGGAAGATCAAGAAAACGATGATCAAAGGAATTGTCGAAACAGTCGCTCCGGTCATTATTAGCTCCCAGTGCATCAGATTTTCACTCGAAAAGGTTGCCAAACCCACAGGTAATGTGTACATCCTCGGTTTTGACGAAACTATCAAGGGCCAGAGAAACGCGTTCCAGTTGCCTATGAAGTTCAAAATAGCAAGTGAAGCCAGCGCAGGCCTGACGAGTGGAAGGGCCACTCTCCAGAAAATTCCAAATTCTGATACTCCATCGATCCTCGCGGCGTCCAAAAGGTCGTCAGGTATCGTCTCCATGAACTGTTTCATGAGAAAGATTCCAAAAGCGGTGATCATACCAGGGAACATGATACCCCAGTACGTGTCTATCCAGCCAAACCTGGACGACATCACGTACCAGGGGATTATCAACATTTCCGTAGGGATCATCAGCGTGCTCAAGATGAACAGAAAAATGATGTTTCTGCCTGGAAAACTGTACTTCGCTATTGTGTAACCAACCAGCGAGTCGAAAAACAGAACAGAAAAAGTTGTCGACAGCGCGACGATGAGGCTGTTCAAAAACCAGTTTGGAAACAACGAGGAACCCATTATCTTTCGGTAGTTATCCAGTGTGGGATATTTCGGGAACAGATAAGGTCTGTATATCTCCCTAAACGGTTTCAAGGACGAGAGAACCATCCAGAAGAACGGAAAGATCATGACTACAGTAAGAACAGTCAAAACGATATAGCTCACGATCTTGACGATTTTATCGGACCTAGTCATCGTATCACCTCAGTACTGAACTCTTCTGTTCAAAACCTTGAGTTGCAGGACGGTTATTCCCAATATCATTAAAAAGAGCACGACAGTTGCTGCAGCAGCCGTGCCCATGTCGAAGGACTTGAAGGCCTTCTGGTAGATATAAAGTACCAGCGGAAGAGTTGAGTTGAGAGGACCACCTGAACCCTGATCTGTCATGTTGTACACCTGTGTGAATATTCTAAGAAACATTATTGTCTCCATAACAGACAAAAACACTATCACCGGATTCAACAACGGGATGGTTATCTTGAAAAGCAACTGTCTTCGGTTCGCACCATCGACCTTAGCTGCCTCGAGATATTCTTTCGGTATGTTTTGAAGTCCTGCGAGGAAAATGATTACACAGTAACCGATCTCAACCCACACCGTTGTAGCAACTATGGATGGCAATGCTTCCGTCGTACTCATCAGAAAGTCTCTGGACGGTAGACCAAGGAGATTGAGAAAGTTGTTTATAATCCCCGTGGGTGGCTTTTGATACATCCAGCGCCAAACCCAGCTTGTAGCGACGATTGGTGTGATGTAAGGCATGACGTAAATCAACCGGTAAAGGCTCTGCCCTTTCGTTATGTTGTTCAGCAGGAGCGCCAGTCCCAAAGAGAGGACTATCACACTCGGAACGCCGTAGAGAACGTATTTGAGTGTGTTGAGCAAGCTGGTCCTGAAAACGGGATCTTTGAATATGCGCACGTAGTTGGAAAGACCAACGAAATTCTTGACCGGCGATATAATGTTCCAGTCAGTAAAGCTCATATAGAAGGCTGAAACCATAGGGTAGAAGCGTACGAACACAAAAAACGTGAGGGGTACTGACAGGAACAGATACGCGGTGATAATCTTTTTGTGCCTCAATTTCATTGTCTCACCTCGAAAGGGCGCGACAGAGTCGCGCCCACACTTCATTTACCCACCGATTTCCAGAACCTGTCCAGAATCGCCTGTTCTTCCTGTGCAGCTTCCTTGAACGCCTGTTCTGGAGATATACCCTTCAGCCAGACTTTGTCCACCGCGTCCATCATGACCTTCCTTTGAGCCGTTTCGTCAACAAAGAAGGTTGCATGTGCGTACTCGAGTCCCTTCAAGAACGGGCCGTAGATCGGATCGTCATAGTACTTCTGCGCAACTGCCGGATTGGCTGGAAGCTCTCCAACCTTCTCAAGCCACATCTCCATAACTTTTTCGCTCGTGAGGAACTTTAAGAACTTAATTGCGGCATCGAGTTTTTCTCCAGAGCAGTTCTTTGTAATTCCATTTGCCCAGAAGGAAGCAAAGTTCGACCTGATCCCGTTATGCTCGGGAAGTTCAGCAACGCCGAAGTTGATTCCTGCCCTCTTCAGAGCCGCGATTCTGAAAGATCCATCGATGTTCATCGCCGCTGATTGAGATGTGAAGGCAGTTATGTCGTCGTTCATGAATCCCGGATAACCGACTTTGTGGACCGTGATGAGGTCCGTGTAGAACTTGAGTGCCCCGGGGACTTCGTGATACATGACTTTTGTGTAGTCGTCGCTGTACGGTACACCCCCAAACTGTCTTACAAGAACTTCTCTTATCCAGTGATGCCCCTGACCGGATGGCTGAGTGGCCAGGCCTGCTTGAACAATGTTACCCTGTTTGTCGTACTTCGTGAGTTTCTTCGCCATTTCTATTAGTTCCTGTAGGGTTCTCGGTGGTTTTTCAGGATCCAGTTTGGCTTCTTTAAAGAGATCTTTGTTCCAGAACAGAGCGAGGCTTCTCACTGCTATGGGTACGGCATATCTTTTACCCATGAACTCGACACCTTTTGCCACAAACGGGAAGAAGTTTTTCTGGAAGTATTCATCGGAAAACTCGCTCTCAGGAAGCGGTTGCAGATAACCCGATGTGACGTACTTCGGTATCCAGCCGTAGTAGAGGTTCACAACGTCTGGTCCGGTACCGGCCGGAACCGACGCGGCCACCTTTTCGTTGAAGGCCTCGTAAGGAAACGTCACGTGCTCCACTTCGATGTCTGGATAGAGTTTCTGGAATTCCTTGATGATCTCGTCGATGGCCTTAACTTTGGTTTCGAAGTAGTACTGCCAGTAGACGATCTTCACTTTTCCAAAAGCCGAGAGCGAAAGAGTCAGCAATATCACGACAGCCACCAGTAAGTACCTCTTCATAACGCCACCTCCCTCTGAATGAGAAACCTTCTCAACAGGAAGACAAATTCTGGCTGAGATTGGTTGCGCCAGTTTGTTAAGGGACTTTACTAACAAAAATGCTAACCGAGAAAAAGGATCATGTCAAGTTAGGTTTGGGGCGAGTTCGGGCTGTTACCAAGCTTCTTCGGTTTCGGTCATCATTTAAGCGGTTTGATTGACGTTTTTCTTCTTTTTTCTCCTTTTATCTCGTTGTTGCACATCAACAATGTTTGTTGAAATTCAGAACGACGAAAATTGACATCGCTGGACCGGTTCATTCCCTGAACATCACCAAGGCACTTATTGGTTTGAGTTCGATCTTTCCACTGAGTTTGTAAAGAACCTCGACGCCGGCGTGCTCATTGTCCACAACGACGTTCCATTCTCCTTCTGGCAGTTCGAATTCCACTGGTTGCACATTAGCGTTGTATATCACCAGAATCTCCTTCCAGGGATCGTTGTTCGCGTGATCTTTCAAAATGAAGGCAACGACGCGCCTCGGAACCTTTAAAAAGACAAGATGCTTTTTGATTTCCTCTGCGCTTCTCATTCTGAACGCCGGGTGGCATTTCCTGAGCTGTATCAAGCCCTTGTGGTACTCGAACACATCGATGAACTCACTCTTTCTTTCATAATCCAGTGCGTTCAAAGAAATGGGAGCGTTGTAAGAGTTCTCGTTGAAATTCTTCGTTCTGCAGAAATCCTGTCCTGCGTGGAGGAATGGCACACCCTGACTCGTCAGGATGATGGCTCCAGCAAGCTTTTGGGCGTTTTTGAGCTCTTCCTCGGTCCAGGTTCTGATTCTGTCAGCCTTTGCGGCGAGATAGTTTTTGTCCCAGAGCGTGTGGTTATCGTGACACGCAGCGTAGTTTATCGTCTGCTCGGGCGAAGATGCGAAGTCTTTGATCGTTCCACCGTAGTCTATACTTCCCACCACACCGCGCTTCACTCTCGTTTCCGCCCCGAAGGTCCCGAGCACGAAGCCCTTAGCGGTTGGCTTGAACACAGATCCGCGGATCGCGTCCCTTATCGAATCGTTGAAGACCGCGATCCTCGCATCCCCAAGGTGGTGCTTTCCAAACCTGACCTGCGCACCCCAGCCACCCCAAGGTTCACCGTAGATGATCACGTTCGGATTGATTTCTCTCAGGGTCTTCTCAACCAGGAGCATGGTTTCTTTGTCTATCAGGCCCATCTGGTCGAAGCGAAAACCGTCCACGTGGAATTCTTTCGTCCAGTGAACCACTGTGTCGAGCATGAGCCTTCTCATCATGAGTCTCTCACTCGCCGTCGTGTTACCAATGCCACTCTCGCTGAGATACTGTCCAGCTTTGTCGATGCGGTAGTAATAGTAAGGCACGGCCTGATCGAGCGGTGAAAGCTCTCCAACGCCGTAGGTGTGTGGGAACACCACGTCCAGTATCACGCCGATGCCGTTTTTATGGAAAGCTTGAACCATCCGTTTGAACTCTTTTATGCGTTCAGCTGGATCGAATGGGTTCAGGCTGTACACACCTTCAACGGCCATGTAAAGGTAAGGATCGTAACCCCAGTTGTAGTGATGTTCAAAGTCTCTGTTGATTTCATCTCCAGTGTAAAAGTCGTTGACGGGCAGGATGTGAACGTGTGTCACGCCGAGTTCTTTTATGTGATCCAATCCCGTGGTAACGTTGTTCGGACCCTTCGTGCCTTCTTCGGTCAAACCCAGATAGCTACATTTGTTTTTCACGCCACTCGTTGGAGAACCTGTCATGTCCGCAACGTGTATCTCGTAAATGATCGCATCCACGTACGAATCGAGCCTCACCCAGCTGTCCTTCTCCCAGTCGGGTGGATTGCTCTTCTGAAAGTCCACGATCGCACTGTAACGGCTCTTCACAGAGACCGCCTTCGAGTAAGGATCTACCGATTCTCTCTCTTTGCCGTAGCTGAAGTATTTGTATCTGTAAAGCCAGCCTTCCAGATTCTTTTCAATCTTCGCGTACCAGACGCCTCTTTCGAGCCTTTCCATGTCGACGATCAGATCCGGCGCTTCTTTTTCACCTTCGTAAAGCAACAGCTTCACCCATTTGCTCACAGGCGACCAAACGTAGAACTGGCTGAACCGAGGTGTGTAGAAACAGCCCAGTGGTCCATCGTAGTGAAGCTGGTCCAGCACCTCGATCGCGTAAACCCGCGCCGGCTTGAACCCCTCAACGTGCAAGAAAATATCTTTCGAAAGGTCCTGCTCTGTGAGTGGCTCTGCCAGGTTCACCAGAAAGTGCCTCGTTCTGGTTATGTCGGTCGGATCGGCTTTTTCTAAACTTGCAAGTTCCACTTCTCTTTCATCGACGAAGATCTTCACCTTGTCGAGATAGGTTTTCGTTTCGATCGGGTTGGTGACGTAGGCTTCTATCGTCGAAAAGTCTTTCAGTCTTGCGAAAAAGATTCTTGGACTCGTGTCGGGTCTTTTTCTGAAGATCTCCTCCACCCCCTGCAGAATCCAGACTTCAGCGAAATTGTTCTCAATCTCTATGAACCTGTCCTTCGCAACATCCTTCGCTTCCCACTCTTTGAGTCTGACGATGATTCCAACCTTTGTCAAGTCCATCCCCAAAACGACCGTCGCTTTGAGGCCAAAATCGTCGACTTCGTCGAATTGGTACGCCTTACCTTCCTGTCCCACCGGTTCAACAGGCCAGATCCAGAGGTTCCAACCTTCGTATTCTCCATCAAACCTGTGATAGTGAACAACAATCGTGGTGGATGAAAAGAGGACTGTCACGTACAGAGCGAGTATGAGCGAAAAGATCTTTCGCATCGTAACACCCCTAAGCACTATTCTATCCAAATCCAATTTTGCTCGGTGTTCATAACGGGCAGAATGAATGCGTTGACGATTCGGTGATGATCGTCACATATCGCAACGGTTTCAACTGAGAACTCGTCGGGAGTGAGTTCAGCTGAAGTTTTTATTTTCGAAGACGACGATCGTTCTTTCGCTTCCCTGGGTGGTTCGCCATCTGCCCAGTACAGAGTAGTTTAGACCGAAGTGATCCAACAGTTCTTTCTCTGTTTTGAAGTACTTCTTCATCTCCTTTATCCAACCTTGCCTGTACAGTCCGGATTCCTCTGGGTGGCCCGAGTCGAAAACAAGAAAGCGACACTGCTTCAAGAGCCTGTGGAAAACCTCATCTGCCTTATCTTTTCCGTAGTTGTAAAGTATGTGATGATAGACGCTCAGGAAAAGTATCACATCCGCTGTCTGTGGAAGCTCTTGCTTGGCCACATCGAGCTGTAAGAATTTATAGTCAGGAGGCAGGTTAAGCTTTTCTCTCGGTGAGATATCCACACCGAGAACGTCCACACCACGTTTTAGAAAATGATAAGATAGTTCATCTCTGTTGCAACCTATGTCTATGAGGGTTCTAGGCTTCACGCTGAGAACGAACTTCTCGACAATTTCTTTTTTCGCCTGATCGATGGTGCCTTGATAGCTTCCATCAAACGCTCCGACGTACGTCTCCTGGATATATTTCGCGTAAACCGGCAAAGCTTCTTGTAAATAAGGTTGCCAATAAACTATCAACATTCCCAGAGCACCTCTGTTGCTGACGAACTGATTCGACACAACATACGCTGGAACTGTTTTCATACCCAGAAACTTTGCGATTGCAACTCTGTGACGGCCACTAGCAACTAAAAGAGCAACTCTGTCAGGGATTTTAACTTGTTGTCGCTTCAAGGGATCAAATGCCATCAGGTTCCCATCATTGTGAAAAGCGACTACGGGCTTCAATATTTTCCCCGTACACTTGATCGCCTCAAAGAGTTCGAGAAACTTTGAAATGATCCGTTCTGGTGGCTGCTTGTAGTATCCCTTTTCGTAGACATCCTTGAGGAATGCATAGTAAAGGGTCCTCTGATAGGGTATTCCTTTAGCAATGAATTCCACCAAGAAATTGATCATCAAAGGTATGGTGTTGTTGACGAGAAGATCCGTGGGAACCTGATTCACGACAGCCTTGGCTTGGTCGAGTTTCGTCTCAAGTTCATCCTCATAGCTGCCGACGTTCACTCTGATACCGTACTCGGTTGGGTTAAAGATTCTATAGTTTTTCGTGATTTCACAGTTATTTCTCAGAACTGCGTTGGGGATACGGATATGCGTTGAATCAAAACCCTGAAAATCTCGGAGATTTGTTTTTCTAGGGGACATACGTCTTCGATGAATCTCCTATAGCTTTCAGAATCATAATCATTGGATGTTATCATCTCGACGGCTTCATCAACTGTGTTGAAGACCCATTCTTTTGGATAGAATTCTTCTGCCACATAAAAGTTGTGGATGACTGGTTTGATACCCTTCGCCATGGCTTCCAGAATGGCCACTCCATAGCCTTCGTGTATGCTGGTCGAGAGAAAGAAATTTTTATTTTCCAGAAACGAATTGATGTCGTCCTTCCACCCAACAAAATTGAACTTTTCCCTTATCCCCATCCTCTCAAGGATGTATCCAATATACCTGTACATACGCTCATCTTGAATGGTTCCAGCCCATTGAAGGTTGTACCGTTCGTCCAGTGAGACAAGTTTTTTCAGAATCTGCACAGCTAAAACGGGATTCTTTTTATAATTGAAATGTCCTGCAAAAGCAAGATTTGGACCTTTAGACCTCAGTCTGAAAGTGTACTTCGTCAGATCCAAACCGTTATGAATCAGGATCTTTTCTTTTTGCCTCAAATGATCACAATTTTGAACGGCTGTCTCTAAAACGTTTTGAGCAACAAAGATCACTTCGTCAATTTTTTCCCATTTTATAGACCTGAGAAAATCCGGCCTGAGAGATTCATAACCATGCAACCTGCACAGAATTCTTTTCCCCATCTTCTCCAGCTTGTTCGTGATCTCCACGGCCAGTTCGTTTGCCCACTCGAGCCAGACTATGTCGGCCCATCTGTAGGCTTGAACTATTTGATTTCCGTCTGTTGTCACGACCAACTTCACTTCGAAGACATTTGAAAGCACCTGTGCGATGTCTTTTATGAAGTTGTCCAGACCGGGTAAACAAAAGATCGCGATCTTTTCAGGCCTTTTAAACTTTGCCTTCGCTTGCTCGAACTTCTCCTTCATTTGTGGTAGATCACTCAATTGCGCGGCTTTCGAATAATAATGGAGCGCCATGGGAACGTTGTTCTGTGCGAGCTGCGTGTCACCCAGAAGATCGTACACTTCCCAAGTTTTGTCTTTGATCCTCGTCAAATAACGCCACGACTCAAAAAAGTTTTTCTGTTCAAGCAACACCTTCGAAAGATTGAACAGAACATCATCGTTCTCCGGATCGAGCTTCAGGACGCTTTGAAAATGTTCCAGCGCCTTATCCAGCTGGCCTTCCTGGTAAAAGATGATGCCGAGCACGTTGTGTTTCATCGATTCGGGCTCAACCTTCTGAGCAAGCTCTTTCGCTCTGGAGAAATTCTTAGAACTCACACATCTGTCGATCTCCTCAATCAATTCTTTCATTTTCACACCTCTCAACTAAAATTTCTATTTTTGTGGGGAAAATTCCTTCAAAAACAAAAGGCGGGCTTCACGCCCGCCTTCGTGTTGTTCACTTCAATTACCTCAACAGCTGCAGCACCGTCTGAGGCAGCGCGTTGGACTGAGCGAGCATCGCCATGCTGGATTGCATCAAGATCTGTTGTTTGGTGAATTCCATCATTTCTTTGGCCATGTCTGCGTCTCTGATTCTGCTTTCTGCAGCTGTCAAGTTTTCCGCGGCAACACCAAGGTTGGAGATGGTGTGTTCAAGTCTGTTCTGCACAGCACCCAGTGCAGCCCTTGCAGTGCTCACTCTGTGAATGGCAGCGTCTATGACCATTATTGCTCTTTCGGCGGAGTCCTGGGAAGTGACATCAAGGGAAGTGGTTGTCAAACCGAGAGCTCCAGAGCTCATGTCATCGATCCCTGCAATCATGTTATGTCCTTCGTTGGCTCCTATCTGGAAAACAAGCTGAGAAGCGGATGTGTTCAGAGCTTCAACTCTCACGACTGCACTGTCAACAACTTCTCCAAAAGGTAACGCTCCTCCAAAATCATCTACGCTGAGAACAGTAGTGTCCCATTTAAAAGTTATATTCCCTATGTTTATCGAGCCTGCTCCTATGGTAGCAATAGAGGACACAAGCCCACCTGCAGTGAACAGTGTAATCTTGACGTCAAGTGGACTTGTACTTGTTCCATTGAGTTGCCCAACTTCTACTACATATGTTCCTTCAACAGCTGCGCTGGAAACAGTTCCAAGTTGTACGTTTATATTACCACCAGTTACAACCTTGGCGTCTACTTCGCTTCTGAAGCTTTCAAGTTTTCCATCGAGAAGCTTCTTGGTGTTGAACTCTGTTGTTCTTGCGATTCTGTCAATTTCCTCTCTCAATTGATCAATTTCCTTTTGAATCTGCTCTCTGTCAACGTTGGTATTCGTATCAGATGCTGCCTGAACTGCGAGTTCTCTCATTCTCTGAAGGATCGAATGAACCTCTGTCAGGGCTCCTTCAGCTGTCTGGATCAAGGATATGGCGTCCTGCGCGTTCTTGACCGCCATGTTCAGACCTTTGATCTGACCTCTCATCTTTTCGCTTATGGCAAGACCCGCTGCGTCGTCGCCGGCTCTGTTGATCCTCAGACCAGAGGACAGTTTCTCGAGCGTCTTGCTCATTGTGTACTGCGTCTCGCTCATGCTTCTCCACGCGTTCAACGCACTGATGTTGTGATTGATACGCATATCTACACCTCCCTGTTTTTTTCACCGCCTCCCTGGCGGTGAACCTTTCACCAACGGGCCCGTTGGTTTTCATTAGTTATATCGGCAGGGTGGCGCAGAAGTTTAGATCGTCCTGTGTTACTCCAAGTTGATGGCAACATGAACGCGCGTGGAAAAAATAAAGGCCTCCTCATCGGAGGCCACAATTTTTCAGCGTCGTTTCAGAAACGATCTCGGCTCGGTCTGTTCGATGTTCCATCAAGACATTCGTTCAGGTTGAACTTCTTGATGGCAAGTGATTCGTCGTTCGCAGACTCAGTCAGGTTCTCTACTTTTGGTTGAATTTTTCATCTTGGGAGCGCTTATTTTAAGGATACAGGAAACACGACGAGGTAGAATGATCCCAATGCAGCGGTTCAGCATTTGGGTCTGTCCTCTGGAGCGCTCCCATCAATATATATACGAACCAGTTTTTGGCGGAGATGAAACGAAAATGTGAACGTAAGATCAAAGTCATGGGGTGGTAGGATTTCATTAAGGGCACTTGCGTGAAATTGCACTCTGGATTCTCAAAGCCATCTTTGGGAGGTGAATCTTATGGAACAGCTCGTTAGACCTTCGGGTTCGTGGGTCGCGCTCGTGACACCTTTCACCGAGAAGGATGAGGTGGACATCGAGGGTTTCAAGAAGCTGGTGGACTTTCATGTATCAAATGGAACCGACGGGCTCATATTCATGGGTTCAACGGGGGAAGCAACTTCACTTTTGATGGAAGAGAAGAAATTGATCATCCAGGAGATGGCAAAATACTGCAAGGGGAAGATCAAAGCCTTCTTCGGAACGAGTTGCTCAACGACGAAAGATACCGTAGAACTTTCGCAGTTCGCTGAAGCCTGTGGTGCGGACGGAATTCAGCTTGTGGTCCCTCCTTACATATTGCCTCCGCAGGAAGCGATCTTCGAGTTCATCGCCACGGTTGCTAGGTCTGTCAGGATAGCCGTGACGATCTACAACAACCCGTCCAGGGTCGTGGCGAATATCGATAAGGCAACGATTGCGAGGCTTCTCGATATTGACAACATCGTGGCGATCAAGGAAGCATCGCCGAGTTTAGCACAGCTGATGGGAGACATCGAGGTATCGGCGGGAAGGTTGAACGTGCTGTGCTGTGATTCACCCAAATTCGGTTTGATCTTACCCTTGATGGCCATGGGCGGTCATGGGACAGCAAACGTGACGGGGAACGTCCTACCAAGAGAGTTCGCGTTGATATCGAAACCATGGAAAAGCTGGGAAGATGCCGTCAGATGTAAAGAGCTCTTTTTCAAGTATAAGCCTGTCATGGAAGCTGCGTACTTGCTGGTCAATCCTGTTGGAATCAAGGCGATGATGAAACTTTTGGGAATGCCAGCGGGAGATCCACGTCCACCTTTGCAACCGTTGAAAGGAAGTCTACTGGACAGAGTCAGGGAAGTCATCGAGCAGTTTGGGCTCAGAGAAAAATGTGTTCTGTGAGACGACTTTTGATACGACAGGACCATGTACGATGTGAAAAACAGGGGGGTTGAGCGTGGATGAAGTCTTAAAGGACTCGCTGCTTTTGAAAGTTTTAGAGAACGTTTCGGACGGTGCCTATTGCATAGACCCTGAGAGAAAGATCCTGTACTGGAATGAAAGAAGCGAACAAATCACTGGCTACCACGAGAAAGAAGTTCTTGGAACGCGTTGCTGGGACAACATTCTGAAACACGTCGATGACAGGGGCACGGAGCTCTGTCTGAACAGGTGCCCATTGGTCAAAGCAATGGGAGAGAGAAACGTCCAGAAAGCGGAAGTTTTTCTTCACCACAGGGATGGATATAGATTGCCTGTGGTTGTCGTGGGTATACCCGTCGTGAACGAGGCTGGGGAGGTCGTCGGAGCCATTGAACTGTTTAGGGAAAGGACTGAAAGAAGTTTTCTTGAGAGCGAGGTCAGGGAACTGAGAAAACTTGCGTTCGTCGACGAGCTGACAGGAGTTTTGAACAGGAGGGGCTTAGAGTACTATCTCAAGATGAAGCTCAATGAGGTCGACAGGTTCAAAAGGATCATCGCGGTGCTGTTCATAGACGTCGACAAGTTCAAACAAATCAACGATCACTACGGGCACGATGTAGGGGACAAGGTTCTGCGATTCGTGGCAATGACTTTGAAGAAAAACGTGAGAGCCAGCGACCTGGTGGCAGGAGTCGGTGGTGATGAGTTCGTTGCCGTGCTGGAGTTGAAGGAAGATCAGGAGGTTGTGGAAGTAGCGGAACGATTGAGAACGCTGATAAGTGAATCCTTCATTGTTGAAAATGGAGAAATCATTCGTGTGACCGCATCTGTAGGTGGCGTCGTCGTTAAGGAACACAGAGATATGAACGAGATACTCAAGCTCGCGACAAGCTACAGTATGAGAGCAAGAAGAAAGGTGGGAATGATTGCTCTTTGAGTTTTTGAAATTGAATCAGCGCAAGTCAGTCACGCCAGAGCGATTTTGATCTGAAAGCCTCGAGTATTTTGTTCAGCCCGTACGCTGAGCCCCGGGTCACGACGGAGGATGGTCTGAAAGGACAGGAATGCCTCGCGGCTTTGACGAAGAGCTCGAAAGTTCCGATCTGTCTGGCGATTCTCACAGTTTCGTCTTTGTCCATGCCTATCAGTGGCCTGTAAACGGGCATTTTCACAACGCTGCTTTCGAGAAACAGATTTTCCAGAGTCTGCGATGCCACCTGACCCAACGAGTCCCCTGTGACTATACCGAGTGCCGATTTTTCTTTTGCAACTTCCTCAGCTTTCTTGAGCATCAATGCCTTGCAGATCACGCATGTCCATTCTCTTTTTCCCATTCGCTCGAGTTCCGTGACGTAAGGTTGAAAGTATTCCGAATGGTTCACGACGATCAGTTCGATCGGTTCCGAACTGTACTGGTTCAGCACGTCGATCATCCGTTGGGCAAGTTCCGCATGGCCTTGATCGAAATGGAGTGCAATCAGGCTGACGCCTCTTTTGAGCATCAAAAAGCCCGCGACGGGTGAATCTATCCCTACGCTCATCAGCAAGACGAGTCTTCCCTGACTGCTCGACGGCAGGCCTCCGACACCTTTTATCGTTTCAAAGAAGACGTAGGCTTGACCTTCTATCATCTCGATGCCTACCACGAGTTCGGGTGAATCCAGGTTCACTTTCCAGCCGAAATGCTGCACGACGAAAGCCCCTATTTCTTCGTTGATCTGTTGGGAAGGCTTGTGAAAAGCCTTGTTGATCCTGCGCGCATCGACTTTGAACGATGTGGGTTTCAGGTTGCAAAGATGTCTCGAGAGGAACTCTGGAATCTCTTCGTACTCCATCTTCCACGCCGGAGAAACGGAAACGACACCTGGGACTTTGCTGATGATCTCGGCAAACTCATGGGGAACATCGACGATCAGTCTGCCCTGTGTGGAACGAATTTTTGCTTCGATACCTTTTCTTGCAAGCGCCTTTTGTATGTTCTCTATCAATTTGTTCTCGAACGCTTTTCTGTTCTTCCCTTTGAGCGCTATTTCGCCGTAGCGAACGATGATCAAGTGAGCTCACCTTCCAGAAGGAATTTCACAGATCGTCTCAAAATGAAGCGTCTGAAGAAGTACGAGGATCTGTGACCACACGGAAGCGAAATTTTTCGAACATCGGGCAGACGCTTGATCAGTTCGCGTGAGCTTCTGGAAATGATCGCTCTGTCGAACAAGCCTTTGAAGAAGAGTACAGGCTGTCTGACGAACTTCGCGTAAGAGATGGGATCATAATGAAAACACGCAGGTTCGAGCCGGAAAATGGCTTCTACACTTTCGAGCTGGTCGAGCTTTTCAAAAGCGGCGGATCTGTTCCTCACACATGTACTTTCGTCGCGACAGCCATACTCGTTGCTCTTTTCCATGTAGTCTTTTCTGAGCTGTTCGGTGTGCGGCGCGTACCAGTTGATCCAGCGCCAGTCTCCACCGGTGAAAGCCAGTATGCCTTTTTTGAATCTTTCGTCGATCGCGAGTGCCATGGTTGTGATCATACCCCCAAAGCTGAAGCCCATAATGGCTTTCGGAAGTTGAGAGAACTGTTCGATGTAGTCCAGGGTCCTGCGGACATCTTTCACAGACTGGTGGAACATCACGCTGCAGTGTTTTGGCGAAGTCGAGAAGAACGGCTCCCCACCGCGCCATGAGCTCGGCGCTCGAAACCAGTGGTATGGGAGTATCATGAAGTAGGTGTTGATTCCGCATTTGCTGAAGTTTTCGCCGAACCAGAGAAGATAAGAGATGTTCCTGTTTCCTATTCCATGCACGAAAACCAGATCGAGCTTTGGCTGGTTCGCGAGGAACTCGTAAACGTACACACGACTGCTCTCTTCGACCAGCGGTTCGTAAACGGTGTCGAAAGAAACCAGATTGAAGTTCATGAAGGACTTCTTCTGAACGCTCAAGGCTCTCTGCCTGTCGTACTCGAAGGGAAGCATTTCAGAATCTTCGCCTCACGTTGAAGGTTTCTTCAACCTTTCTGATCGTGTTTTCGAACAGTTCGTTGACCTCTTCGTCAGTGAGCGACCTGTCCGGGGCTCGATAGATCACGTAGAAAGTTACGCTGATCGTGTTTTCAGCCAGACCCTTGCCCGTGTACACGTCGCTGACGCCCGCATTCTCGACAAACTCGTGCGACGTTCTCAAAAATCTGAGTATGTCACCGGCCCTGCTTCCCACTGGGAGCAACAGGGAGATATCCCTTCTCACGTACGGGAACGGAGCGGGAGTAACAATTGCGCGGACTGGGTTGAAACTCTCGTACAGGGTCTGTATGTCCAGTTCGGCGAAGTAGACCTCACCCTTGAAGTCGTAAACCTCGTTGAAGGATCGGGTCAGCATGCCAAGACAACCTACCTGCTCACCGTTTACGTAGATGAAGGCTCGGCGGCCGGGTGTGAGCCAGTCAACGGTTGCAGGTTCAAATTCAAAGTTCAAGTTCAAATGCCTTCCGATCTCTTCGATCGTGCCTTTCAACCAAAGCAAAGATACGGACCTTGTGTCGGTGTAATCATCTTCTTCGAGCTTCCCCGAGGCGATCATGCCGAGTTTTTCACGTTCGAAGATGGAACTATCTTTGAGACCATAAACTTTTGCGATCTCGAAGAACTTCACGTCCCTGTTCTGCCTTCTGACGTTGTAGGCAACACAGTCGATCAATCCAAAAAGTAGAGAAGGTCTCAAACTGTCCATGTCCTCGACCATGGGGTTGTCCAGCTTGAGGGGTTCTTGTTTTGTCAGTTTCCTGACGATGGAAGAGTTGCAGAAGGAAAGGTTCACAACTTCGTTGAATCCGCAGGATCGTACAAGCTGTTTGATATTGCGTCTGAACTTCTGATAATCACTCCAACCCCCGGCTGAGGCGAGGATGCGTGGAGCTTCGCTTTGAACCTTTTCATATCCGAAGAGCCGGCCGACTTCCTCGATGAGATCCTCTTCGATAGATATGTCGGGTCTATATGTGGGAACGAGCACGGTCCAGCCATCCTGCGCAGTACGAACTTCCATACCGAGCGATTCGAGTATGCGAGAAACTTCTCCGTCAGGCACATCGATGCCAAGGATCTTTCTCATCCTTTCTTTCCTCAGGGTCACGGACTTTCTTTCGATCTTTCGTGGATAAACGTCAACGAAACCTCTCGCGCTCAAACCTCCTGCGACCCGCTGAATCGTGTCGATCAGCAGGTTCATCACGTAATCCGCGTCGTTCGGATCGACACCCCTTTCAAACCTGTGGGATGCGTCTGACTTTATGTTCAACGCCTTACAGGTCCTTCTGATCCTCACTGGATCGAAGTAGGCGACTTCGAGAAGCAATTCTTCAGTGCTCTGCGTCACACCAGAATCCTGTGCGCCCATGACACCTCCAACGGCGAGGATGTTCTCACCATCCGTGATGAGTGTCTCGATGCCTTTCAGTTTGTACGTTCTCTCGTCGAGTAAAACGACCTGTTCGTCCTTCTTAGCACACCTCACAACGATTCTTCCATCTTTGACCTTAGAGTAGTCGAAAACGTGAACTGGATGTCCTGTGAGCAACATAACGTAGTTTGAGGCATCGACAATGTTGTTTATGGGCCTGACACCGCAAGCCATCAGTCGTCTCTTCATCCACAAAGGGCTATCTTTGACTTTTGAGGAACGGACGTAACCTGCGCAGTATCTGGGACAGCCTTCAACATCTTCTATCTGGACCGAGACGAACCTTTCCACAGGCTCATCGAAGATCTCCACCTCAGGTTGTGGCAACTTTAGATCTTTGTTGAACAGGGCGGCGACTTCCCTTGCAACACCAACGATTCCGAGGCAGTCCGGTCTGTTCGGGGTGATGTCGAGATCCAAAACGGGCTCGTTCAGTTTCCAGTGTTGAATCAGATCAAGACCCACTTCGAGATCTTCATCTATGAGGTGAACGTGATCGGATTTTTCTTCCAAACCAAGCTCCTGAAGCGAGCACATGACCACCTCTGAGAGCACTTCTCTGATGGTGGTTTGACGAACTTCGGTGCCATCGGCGAACCTCGTGCCCGGATAGGCTATCGCCACCAGACGGTTCTCTTTCACGTTCATATCCGAAGTGATCGTCGTGTGGTAGGCTGAGCCGTCAAAGACCCTGCAAACTTTCAGCCTTTCAGCGTTGGGATGTGGAAAAGTCTCAACAACGATGGCAGAGACGATCTTTCCAGAGGCGAAAGGGTTGAAGATTCTCTCGACACTCACACCGGCCATCGTGAGTCTGTGAGCGAGTTCTTCAACGGAAAAATCGATATCGACCAGCTCTTTTAACCATTCCACAGGTACCTGCACCGTCGATCACCCTTTCAGAAACATTCGAGGAATCTTTCATCGTTTCTCACGAAGTCCCGGATATCTTTTATACCGTACTTCAACATGGCTATGCGCTCAACGCCCATGCCGAAGGCGAAACCGGTGTACTTCTCGGGATCGTAGCCCACATTTCTGAAAACGTTCGGGTGTACCATGCCGGCTCCAAGGATTTCGAGCCAGCCGGTGTATTTGCAGGAAGGACAACCTTTGCCCATGCATATGCCACAGGAGACATCGACTTCGAAGCTGGGTTCTGTGAAAGGAAAGTAACTTGGTCTGAGCCTTATCTTCCTTTCGGGGCCAAACATGCGCTTGGCGAAGATCTCAAGGGTGTACTTGAGATGCGCCACGCTGACGTGCTCGTCCACGTAGAGTCCTTCAACCTGCGTGAACATCGGTAGATGCGTTGCATCGTAGTCTCTCCTGTACACCCTTCCAGGGGAAATGATCGCTATGGGTGGTTGCTCCGAAAGCATGGTTCTTATTTGAACGGGTGAAGTGTGCGTCCTTAAAAGCCTGTCCTGCAAGTAGAAGGAATCGTGCATGTCCCTTGCGGGATGCCATTCTGGCGTGTTGAGAGCATCGAAGTTGTGCCAGCTGTCCTCTATTTCCGGCCCCTCCACGACCTTGAAGCCCATGGAAACGAAAATGGTCTCTATCTCTTCAAGAACCTTCGATATCGGGTGGGGATGTCCCACCTTTCTGATCGCGCCGGGCAGTGTGACATCGATCCAGAGCCTCTGAAGCCTTCTCTCTTCCTCGGTGGCTTCGAGAACTCTCTTACGTTCCTCGAGTGCTCTTTCTATTGTCTCCTTCAACTCGTTGAGTACCTGACCTACCTTCGGTCGTTCCTCTGGTGGAAGCTTCCCGATAGACCTCATCTGTTCTGTTAGGATGCCCTTCTTTCCAAGATAGTTCACCCTGATCTTCTCCAGCTGAGCGACATCCTGCGCGTCGTTGATTTCCTTCAAGACCCTTTCTTTCATCTCTTCGAACATAGTACCACCTCTTTCGAGATTTCTTCAGCGTATCTTTCGAGCGCGTCTTGCCAGACAACGAATCGTCCGTTGACAACAAAACCGAGCCTTTCACCCTTTGACTTGCCAACGTTGAGCTTCGAGACCCAGCTCGACTCCCTCTCGGTGTGAACGACCGAGCTGGCGTTCAGGAAGTTGTACAGTTTTTCAACCAGCCTGGTTCTGACGAGCTCTCCAAACCTCGGATGGTAAGATCCAGCCACGATATTCTTCAAAAGCTCTGTTGGTACATAGAGGCCCAGCCTGATGACTCGCACGTGCTGGCTCTCCAGAATGGCGGTCATGTCACTGCAGATGTCTATCGCCGTGTGCAGATTCAGTGGAACGTACTCACCGCGTCGGTAAATGGTCTCGAGGGTTGAACCTTTCAACACGAGTGTCGGATGGATACGACATGTCTTGGCTCCAACTTTCGTGGTTTGCCACGCACTCAAGATGTCCTTCGCTGCTTCATCTCCCATCAGACCTACCATGAGATGGACACCGAAGTCTATCTCGAACCTGCTAAGAATTTCGCACGCTTTCAGAACATCCTCACGGGTGTAGCCGCGATTGTTCAACCGCAACACTTCATTGTCGAAGGACTGCACACCCAGCTCGACGAACTTCACGCCACATTCCTTCAAAAAACGCGCCCTTGATTCATCGATCTCGTCCGGTCTCGTGGAGAGTCTTATCCCGTCACAAACGCCCAGTTGAACATACCGTCTCGCCCAACGGAGGTATCTGATCTGTTCAGACTCATCCAGAGCGGTGAAACTTCCGCCATAGAAGGCGATCTCAAAAGTATCGGTTGTCTTCGAATAACTTCGTACGAGCTCATCCAGCTCGTCGAAGCTGGGGGGCTCTTCAAAGCCCGTCACGGCCCCCTGCGAGCAGAAGATGCATCTGTTTTTACAACCTCTCTGCGGGAGGAAAACGGGCAGTATCTTCAATCTTCCATCTCCTTCAGTCTTTCCAGCGCCAGCTTTGCGGCGTTCTTTTCTGCATCCTTTATCGAAGGACCCTCACCAATCGCGAGCGGTTGACCCCTCAGTCTGACCTCGACGAAGAATCTCTTCATGTGTGCAGGTCCTTCTTCACGAACGAGAACGTATTCCGGCAGGGTCCTGTACTTCTCCTGAGCAAATTCCTGCAGTGCCGTTTTGTGGTCGAAAACGATCCTGCCCGCTGCGATCTGTTTGATGTAGCGAACCAGATGGGGAACCAAAATTTCGTTTAGAGGTTTCATTCCTCCGTCCAGGTAGAGCGCCGCCGCGAAAGCTTCCAGTGCACCCGAGAGTATCGATTCTCTCTCACGACCACCGTTCAGCTCTTCGCCGTGTCCAAGAAAGATGTAACGGTTCAAACCGATATCCTTAGCGATGAGCGCCAGGGCATCTTCACTCGCTGCGGCAGCCTTGATCTTGGACATAGTGCCTTCCGGAGCTTCAGGATAGTTTCTGAAAAGGTATTCTGCGATCAAGAGATCCACGATCGCATCGCCCAGAAATTCGAGCCTTTCGTTGGACTGAATGTCCTTTCTACCACGCTGCTTTTCTTCATGTGCATAAGAAGAGTGACACAGCGCGGTGAACAGCAGTTGTGGATCGCAAAAATTGTATCGAAGTTGTGTCATGAAATCGATGAGTCTTTCAACCTCTTCTTCCTTCATGACAGAAGCGCTGCCACCTTCTCGCCGATTTTCTTCGCGCTGAGTCCGTAGAGCTCGTAGAGCGCTTCGTAAGGACCTGAAACTGCGTGTTCTTCGACCGCGATCTGCTCGAATTGTGAAGGAAAGATCTTCTTCTGGATCATGAACTTTGCAAGCAACGCTGCCAGACCAAGTGGGGCGGCGTGATCTTCGACAACAAGCACCTTTTTACCATCGCAGTACTTTCTCAACGTTGCTTCGTCAAGATCCAATGGGCAGGAGACGTTGAGTACGGCAACTCTACCCTTGAAGTTTTCCGCCGCAGTGACCAGATTCTCCACAACGGCACCGCAACCCAGCAGTGTCACTTCTGTACCTTCCCTGAGCACATCGATCTTGCCATACTCAAAAGTGTAGTCGTCGCCAAAGAAGGGCCTTCCATCTTCGCGCTTTATGATAGATTGCTTCGCCCTGCCCATGGCGATCAGGAAGTTTCCGTATACCGAGGCGGCGTACCTCACAGCACGGTCCGTCTGGTTCGGATCTGCCGGGACTATGACCCTGTAGCCGAGCCAGTTTGCCGGCGCGGAGACGTAATCGAGCCCATGGTGCGTCTTTCCATCTTCCCCAACGTTCAAACCACAGTGTGTTACGACGACCTTCAAATTCGTGTGATTTATCGCGTTCAGCCTGTGTTGGTTGTATGTTTCACTCACGCCAAAGACACCGAAATCGGCAAAGAACGTTACAATTCCGTCGGCTGACATGGCACCCGAAACCGTTGCGGCCGCGTGCTCCTGAACTCCTATCTGAACAAATCTTTCAGGAACCTCTTTCATGACCAGGTCGGTTTTCACGGAAGAGGCAAGGTCACAATCCACAACGACCACAGGCGTCTCGTTGTTCCTGTTCGCTTTCACAATGTCGAGAAGGGCTTTGCCGAATGCACTTCGATTGTCAGTCTTTTCCGTGTAAGTCCTGGCGGCAGGGATGTTTATTTTGATCCCGTAGTCGAGTTTTAAAGGCTCGTGTTTGACAAGCGGTAACTGTTTTCTCATCTGGATGTATTTGTCAACGTCATTCTCGACACCGAGTTCCATGAGCGCCTTTTCGAGCTCTTCTTTCGCAAGGGGCTTTCCGTGGTATGAGACATTGTTCTCCATGAACGAAACACCCTTGCCCATAACGGTGTGCGCAAGGATGGCGACAGGATTGACTCTGTCTTCAACGGCTTCTTTCAGCGCATACAAAAGCTGTTCTATGTCGTGACCATCGACTTCGAGGACTCTCCAACCGTCCGAGAGGTAGTTTTCCTTTATGTTGACAGCCATTATGTCGCGTGCTCTGCCAGAGATCTGCGCATCGTTGTAGTCTATCACAACAGTGATGTTTGAAAGACCGTACTTCTTGGCGATCCTGCGAGCCTCTGCGACCTGTCCCTTCGCCTGCTCGGCATCGCTCATCGCCACAAAGACGTGATAATCCTGCTCTTTTATCCTTGCCGCGAGCGCGAAACCAACACCCGCAGCGAGACCCTGACCCAGATTGCCAGTGGACCAATCGATCCCTGGAATTCCACGTGTCACATGGCCTTCGAAGATGCTCGAATGGTGACGAAAGCCCGCAATGACCTGCTCGATGTCAACGAAACCCAATCTGCCGAGCACGGCGTAAACGCCGGGTGAGGTATGCCCATGGCTGACGACGATTCTGTCCCGCAAGGGATCGAAAGGATTCTTTGGATCGATGTTCGCAAAGCTGTAGATACTCAGAAAGATTTCCATCGAAGACATGGAGCCTCCGGGATGCCCGGATCCAGCAACGTAGGTCATCTTTAACACGTCGCCACGACATATGCGTGCCAGCTCTTTCAACTTTCTCACCGTTTCTTTGTCAAACTTCTTGACCACGTGTACCCCTCCCGATGTCTCATCTGCCGATCCTTGAAATTACGAAAAACAGAAGTGTCAGTATCAGGCTCAAAAGCAGACTCGTCATTATGGGAAAGTAGAACACGAACCTTTCGCGCTTTATCACGATATCTCCAGGTAGTCTTCCAAGGGGTGTGAACCTGCCTATAACATAGAGTACCATCCCGGTTACCAGGAGCACAATACCTATGAAGATGAGAAATTTAGCCAGTGCTACCATTCTCACCGCCTCCCCGGAAGAACGAGAAGGGCACGTAGAACATGGCATCCTCTGCCTGAGAAACGGCGAGAACCCTCTGTTTGAAGACGTCTATGGCTTGCACCACGCAGGTTTTACCTTCATACACGAAGGTCTCACCTTCATCGGGAATGCCTTCCAACATTTCTTTGTAGAAATCGTACTCGTAAGTGAGGCAGCAAAGGAGCCTTCTGCATGATCCGGAAATCTTCGCAGTGTTAATCATGAGCTGCTGGGCTTTCGCATGCTTCAACGTCACACTGTCGAACTCACGGAGGAATCTACTGCAGCAAACTGGGAGGCCGCACAAACCTATACCACCCATGAACTTGAGCTCGTCGCGCACGCCGACCTGCCTCAACTCGATGCGGGTTTTGAATATTCGCGCAAGGTCCTTGACAAGTTCCCTGAAATCGACGCGCGTTTCGGAACTGAAGTAGAACACCAGCCTCGATCGATCAAACATGTACCTGGTGTAGAGCAGTTTCATGGGTAGATTGTGCTCTTTGATCTTCTGTCTGCATATCTCGTGTGCCTCCACAGCGTCTTTCAGATTCTGTTCATGCTGCTTCAGGTCTTCGTCCGTGAGTTTCCTGATTATAGGTTTGAGCTCCGTACCGATCTGTTCTATACTCAGCTCTCTCGGACCCAACATGACCCGACCCACATCAAGCCCAAACTCACTCATGACCAGCACCAGATCGTTCGGTTTTATGTCTTCGCCATTCTCTGCATAGTAATGTAACTTACCCTTTGGCAGAAGCTCCACCGCGTAGACTACGGCGACCATATCCATGGTATCACCTCCTTGCGCAGCGTCTGAACTTGATCAAGAGATTCGCGAACGTCAGCTGCGAGTTGAAATTCAAAAGCCTGTTTCTGAGGATCGAGTCGAACCATCTATATACGGACAGGTCGTTCACTCCGCGATGTTCAAGAACAATTTCGCAGAGCCAGGAGATTTGAAGGATCACCCTGTTCAGCTCGAGCTTTTTTGCCTGTTCAACCATTGTCGTGTAAAGTTCGACGAAGCGTTTGTCGTTGAATTCGCCATTTTTGAAGCGCGTAAAAAGATCGTTCAGAGCGAGCAACGCTTGAACCTTTTCGTAGGGCCTCAATTCTTCCCCCTTGAAAAGAGAAAGAAACGAGGAAGGTTCAAAATGAACAGCTTCGATCTCGCCAGAGACTTCGTTGACGTATTCGGCCACATCGAAATCCGCTTTGCAGAGTCTGAGTAGAAGTTCTGGCTCAAGCGAGATCCTGCCCTTCAGATCCTCATAAAAGCTTACTGGTACGAAGAAGTCGAACACCTTGACCCTGCTTCGAATGGTCTGTGGCAACTCACGAAATTTGACCGAGGTGAGCACCACCAGGCTGTGTGAGGGCGGTTCTTCCAGCGTCTTCAAAAAAGCGTTCATGGCTTCGATCGAGGAACGCTCGAACTTCTCGAACACCACTGCCTTGACACCATCATTCGAGGCGGTGTAAAGAAATTCTTCTGCCTGCCGCACCTCGTCTATGGAAGGTTCTGTGAATATCAAATACTCCTTGGTGAGTTCAGCAACAACATTTCGCACGCGCTTCAAAAGGCTTTGTTCGCGCGATCTGACACACACAGAACTTCCAACGTTGATCTGAAGAAAACTCTTGAGACGTTCCAGGATCTCTTTCACGGCACTCACCTGTAGATGTTTATGAGCAAGCCATATATTTCTTCGATCTTTGCCGACAGTTTGATCGCCCCACTCTCGGCTTGAAGCAGGGTGCCGGCTATCTCGTTCAGTTTTTCGTTCACCTGACTCGCAACCACGTGAAGATCCATTCCACGCTCTCTCTCGATTCTGTAGAGCTTCTTCTCGATCAGCTTCAAGAACTGCTTGACGCTTTCTCTGTACTTCTTGAAGTTTTCCTCGGTTGGCGAACGGATCAGGTCGTTGCCCGTATCGACCACAGATCTGATGGCCTTTTCCAGGAGCTGGTTGTACGTATCTTCTTCGACTTCTTCGAAAACATCCAAAAAGCCAGTTTGCTGACTGGTCCGAGCCGAAAGTTTACCCTTCAAAACCTTTTTGTTCTTGATCTGATGGCCCTTCAAACTGCCATCTTCCAGAGGATTTATCCTCAAGGTTCAACCCCCATGATTCGCTTCAAATTGACGTCGTATGGAGATCTCACTATTCCCTTCTCCGTGATTATTGCGGTGATGAGATCATGCTCGGTGACATCGAAAGCCGGATTGTACACCTTCACGCCCTCAGCAGCAATTCTCACGCCGCCGATGTGCGTCACCTCCGTATGAGAGCGCTCTTCAATGGGTATCTGTGAGCCATCTTTGAGATTCAGATCTATCGTCGAAGTGGGAGCAGCAACGTAGAAGGGTACACCGTGCCTCTTCGCAAGCACCGCGAGCGTGTAGGTGCCTATCTTGTTCGCGACATCTCCATTGGCTGCGATCCTGTCGGCCCCAACTATGACCGCATTAACCTTACCCTGCTTCATGGCCCAGCCTGCCATGTTATCGCAGATCAGGATCGTTTCGACACCAAGCTGGACCAGTTCCCAGGCTGTCAGGCGCGCACCCTGCAAATAAGGTCTCGTCTCGTCCACGTAGACCCTCAATCTCTTACCGTTCTCCACGGCAGCACGTATGACACCAAGTGCCGTGCCGTAATCCACGGTGGCCAGAGCGCCAGCGTTGCAATGAGTCAGAACCGTGTCGCCATCTCTGAGCAATGTCTGACCGTGTCGGCCTATGGATCTGTTCGTTTCTATGTCCTCCTGCGCTATCTTCATGGCCTCTTCCTCGAGAACCTTGACGAAGTCTTTGTTCTGGCTCGCGATGAACTTCTCGTGCATTCTCTTCAAAGCCCAGAAGAGGTTCACGGCCGTTGGCCTCGTTCGAGCGATAGTGTCGTAGACCTGTTGCATCGCTTTGCGGAGATCTTCACCGTCCAGGTGTGAAAATTGCTTCGCGCCGAGCACGTAACCAAAGGCTGCCGCGGCGCCGATGGCTGGTGCGCCGCGAACAACCATATCTTTGATTGCCTGAGCCACTTCGAGGTAACTCTTGCACACAACGTTTTCGATGACGTGCGGAAGCTTTCTCTGATCAACCAGGATGAGTGAGTCCCCTGTCCACTGCATCGTTATGGTTTTGAGCGTCATTACTGCTGCGATCCCCCTTCAGTTTCAGTCCCACTCAGGAGATAAACCTTGATATCGCTGGATTGTTTGAATTTGAGAAATTCCTCTTGAACCCATTTCTGCCACAACTCGTTCGCCTTGGATTGTGCCAGATAATCCCTTATATCAGCTGCAACTTCCTCCAGCGCCTGATAACCTCTGGGCTTCTTTTCCAGAACGCGGTAGATCTCCCATCCACCGCTTGTCTTCATCGGACCGACGATCGCACCCGCCGGACTTGCGAACACCTTTTCTTCAACTTCTTGACTCAGCAGGCCACTGTAGCGTTCAACCCAGCCCAGCTCACCAGCTTTGTCCTTGGTCAGCGGGTCGATCGAGACCTCACTGGCAATGGCTGTGAACTCCTCGCCGGTTCTGAGCCTCTCCAGAACCTTGTTTGCCTGTTCCTGCGTCTCAACGATGATCCTCAAAAGCTTTGCAGACTCTTCGACAGCGAAGTATTCCTTGTTTTCTTCGTAGAATTTTTTCACTTCCTCGTCGCTAACAGTCGAACCTTCCGTCACCCTCTGATGGATCTCCTGAAGCGTCTGCTGGACTGTGAAGATCCATCTGAGCCTGTTCTTGAACGTTTCAAGATCTCCAAGGTTTGCACTCTTGAGATACCAGTCCAGATCGGTTTCCGTCATGTTGTACTGGGACAGCGTTTTGTTCAGCTCATCGTTGACGAGCTTCTCTATCGTTTCTTGTGGAACAACGATGCCCATCTTCTCAGCGATTTGGACGATCAAGATCTGATCGATCAAGTTGTTGAGTACTTCCCTTTTGTAGCGCTGAAGGACTGCCAGACCTTCGGGTGTACCCGTGAGCACCTGGTAGAACCTCTCATCGATTGACTTCAACTGCAACAAAAGCCTGTTCAGGTTTGCTTCTCTGTCAAGCTCTTCCTGCGTGACTTGTCTACCGTTCACCTCTGCGACGACAATCGAGCTGGGTGTTGCACTGTCTGTTGTTTCCTGAGCAAGAAGGTTCAATACCAGAACTACCATGATGACGATGATGAAAAACTTCTTCACTTCACTCTCCTCCCTTCGCTTCTTCCCAGAGAGCATCGAGTTGTTCCAGAGTCATCTTCTTCAACTCGAGCCCGCGCTTCTTTGCAAAATCCTCGACCATCGCGAACCTGTTGGCAAACTTTTCAACAGCCCTGCGCAACGCAAGCTCGGGATCGACGCCCGAAAACCTCGCCACGTTGACAACGGCGAAAAGCAGATCCCCAAGCTCTTCCTCCACTGATCCCAGATTTTCCCGCTGGATCGCCTCCTCGAGTTCCCTCACCTCTTCTCTGACCTTTTCCATGGCTCCCGAAACATCTGGCCAGTCGAAGCCGACCGCTGCTGCGTTCTCCTGAATCCTCCTTGCAAGACTGAGAGCAGGTAACGCTTTGTTCAGATTGCCGATCGCCGAAGACTTTTTCGCCCCCTTTTCCTGCGACTTAATCCGTTCCCACTGCTCGTAAGAATAACCCGGACTGTCGCCGAACACGTGCGGATGACGTCTTACGAGCTTTTCTCTGAGTGTCTTCAGGACGTCTGCAATGTCGAACGCACCCCTTTCCTTGGCGATCTGTGCATGAAAAATGACCTGAAGCAAGACGTCCCCAAGCTCTTCGATCATCCTCGCGTTGTTCTTCTCATCGATTGCGTCCAGCAGCTCGTAAGCTTCTTCGATCAGATAGGGCTTCAAAGATTCGTGAGTCTGGCTGCGATCCCATTCGCATCCGTGGTCGGAGCGCAGTGTTTCCATGATCTGAACCAATTTTTCGAATTCTTCACCCAGGATTCCCAAGTTACACCCTCCTCTTGAGTGAGACAATCTGGACCCTATCTGAACAGTCCTCCGCCCTGTCCGCGATATCCGCCAGACTTCTGATCAAATCTTTGAGGTGCATCTTTTGCCCGTGGGAAATACCTTGAATGGAGAATATCTTTCTCAGCAAGCTTCTCTCGATACCGTCAACTTCGTGTTCTTTTAGTTCCGTCGCATCGACAAACTCAACGACGCGGTTCAGATCGCTGAAAAGATATTCTATCGCCTGTTTGAGAACATCGTACGTTTCGATGCACCTGTCGAGCAACGCCTTGATCTCCTCGTTCAGGGAATCTGGAATATAGGGCCTTTCGATCTCGAGCAGGTCGGCCACATATTCAGCCTTGTTCGCGACTTTGTCGGCCGCTTCGATAATCCCGAGCAGATCACCTCTAAAGTTGGGCAGGAAAGCACCGCTGTACATGATGCTTTCAACCTTTCTTCTGACAATGTCCGCTTCATGTTCGAGTCTACGAACCTCCTCAGCAAGTTCTGCGATGCGATCCAGCTGCTGTGACAAGTAAACCTCGAGCAGGTTCTTCAAACTCACCAGCGTTGTGCTAACCTTTTCGAGATGCTCATGCACGAGATTCACGATTTCCAGCTCTTTCTTGCCAACTACCCAACCCATCGCTAACACTCCTCGTAAGAAAGGATCTCCAGGACTCCGCTTCTATTATACCGGGCTTCCATCGTGAAACGGATGCAGGATGGGTTAATATTTTCCTGCTTCAAGAGTAACGTTCACTCAGGCGAGTCCGGTGAGATGATCTTGGAGGATCAAACGAAGAAGAATTTGTTATAAAATATGAATGCGTGGAGGAGAAGAGGAGAAGGCCACGTCCCAACTGGGGTGTGGTCTTTTTTGATTATTTGTTGGGGGTGCGCATGGATGAAGGAACGATACGTTCTCGCACTGGATCAGGGTACGACGAGTTCTCGGGCCATACTCTTCGATTCGAACGGAAACGTCGTTGGTATGGTGAACCAGGAGTTTCCACAGATCTATCCGAAACCCGGATGGGTGGAACACGACCCTTACGACATCCTCGAATCTCAGTTGAGTGTGGCTAAGAAGCTTCTCCGCACATTTAACGTCGAGCCCGGGCAAATAGCCGCGATAGGCATCACAAACCAGAGAGAAACGACCATCGTGTGGGACAAAAAAACGGGGAAACCCGTTTACAACGCGATAGTTTGGCAGTGCAGAAGAACGGCAAACTTCTGCGATGAGCTCAAAGCGCAGGGCCTCGCTGATTATATACAGCACAAGACAGGTCTGGTGATCGATGCTTACTTCTCAGCCACGAAAGTTCAGTGGATCTTGCAGAACGTACCCGGTGTGTTGGAGAAAGCTAAGAGAGGAGATGTTGCCTTCGGCACTGTGGACAGCTGGCTCATCTGGAACTTGACGGGTGGAAAGGTTCATGCCACAGACGTGTCCAACGCTTCGAGGACCATGCTGTTTAACATTAACGATCTATGCTGGGATGATGACCTGCTGGGTTTGTTCGGTGTACCTCGTTCAATGCTACCTCAGGTTTTCCCTTCAAGTCACGTGTACGGCGTGACGGACAAGGATATCTTCGGAGTTGAGATACCCATCGCAGCGGACATAGGAGATCAGCAGGCAGCACTGTTTGGACAGATGTGCGTCCAAGTGGGCATGGTCAAAAACACCTACGGTACGGGCTGTTTCATACTCATGAACATCGGCGATAAACCCATCTTCTCACGCTCTGGGTTGCTGACAACTGTCGCCTGGAAGTTGAAGGATGAGGTCTTCTACGCGCTCGAAGGGAGCGTTTTCATAGCAGGGGCTGCAGTGCAGTGGCTCAGGGACGAGCTGAGGATGGTTGAAACTGCAGCTGAGACTGAGCAAATGGCGCTGAGCGTTCCAAATTCGGCCGGTGTTTACGTTGTTCCGGCGTTTGTGGGTCTTGGCGCACCCCACTGGGACATGTACGCGAGGGGTGCGATTTTCGGGCTCACGAGAGGCTCAAAGAAAGAGCACATAGTTAGGGCTGTTCTGGAATCGATCGCGTACCAGACTAGGGACGTCGTCGAGGTGATGTGCAAGGAGTGTCGGACGGAACTGAAAACCCTGAGGGTCGACGGAGGTGCGTCGAAGAACAACTTCTTGATGCAGTTTCAGGCGGACATTCTGAACGTTCCTGTGGAGAGACCGAAGGTGAACGAGACAACGGCTCTGGGGGCAGCGTACCTCGCAGGTCTGGCGGTGGGTTACTGGGAAAGCATGCAGCAGATAGAGTCTCAGTGGCAGCTTGACAGAAGGTTCGTTCCAAATATGAATGAGAAGGAAAGAGAGGAGCTCTACAGGGGCTGGAGGAAAGCGGTGGAACGAGCCAAGAGGTGGTTGGAACCGTGAGGGACGAAAAGTACTTCGCACATCCTGTTGTGCCAGCACTGAGAAGTGAAGAACAACTGCAAAGAGCGGCAGAGAGCATGGCAACTTCGGTCTTTCTCCTTTACGGTGATCTGATGAACTTGAAGAGTGTGGTGAAGTACCTTCATGATCATGGCAAGAAAGTCTTCGTTCATCTGGATCTGATCAAAGGCTTGGGTAGGGACGAGAACGCGGTTGAATACCTCAAGGCGCAGATCCTGGTAGATGGCATGATAACCACAAAGGGAAATCTGGTAACCGTCGCAAAAAAGGTGGGTCTGGTACCCATACAGAGGATCTTCCTTCTCGATTCGCAATCGCTCGCGACGGGCATCGCGCAGATAAAATCGCACCGACCGGATTACATAGAAGTGTTGCCAGGTTTGATCCCGGATCTGATCCAGCGGATAGTTCAGGAAACAAATATACCTGTGATAACGGGAGGCTTGATCAAAACTGTACAGCAGGCACTGGAGGCACTCAAGAAAGGTGCGATGGCGATCTCGACGAGTGAAGAGAGTTTGTGGAATTTAAAACTAAGCTGAGTTGACCCTTTTCACGGTACGCGTAGCTATGACATCCACCCCCGTGTCGAGGACATTTTTCAGGATCACATCGCCCACCTTCACGGGGGCTTCTGCTTGAACCTGCTTGATCAGCTGCATGAACTTCGGTATTAGCCTTTTGGGTATGGGCCTGTTCGTCTTGACCGAGACGAGTGGAAGTTCACCGTTAACGACTTTCACACTGGTGGGAACGATCCTCTTGGGCTCTTTCAGCTCGTCTTCAAGGTAAGAAAGACCCCTCGGACAGCGGTTGCCCTGGACTGAAACTATCTTTCCATCCTCCACACGGTATTTTATTTTGCATCCCATCGGACACAGCACGCAGACTATCTTTTCCACAGTCATACCTCCTCGAGCCTGACCTCGACCATGTCAAGGTTTGCGAGCTTCCGCTCCGGAATCTTCACAACGATCATCTCGCTCGGAGTGAGGTCTTCAAAGCTTTTTTCAAAACCACCAACCTTCAGCAGGGCTCTTTCCATGGGTTTTCTGCATCTGAGATAAAGTGTGAGATCATCGACGCCGCTATAAAAGTTCGGGAACGTGAGCATTACGTTCTCTCCAGGAACGATGGGAATGCCGAGTGAAAATCTATCTCCGTTGACATACCTCGAAGCGTACTCGCCGGCACGTTCCCCCTCTCTGGTGACGTAGTCAACAAGGTCAAAGATCGCTGTGCAGTTGCCCGCGGCGAAGATCCATTCGTTCGAAGATTGGCCTGTGTTAGAGCAGGCGATTCCCCTGGTTCTCTTGTCGAGTGCGACCAAACTGTTAAGCATCTCTACCTGAGGGATGAGTCCAACCGAAAGAACGAGCGTGTCCACTTTGAAACTCTTTTCAGTGCCCGGAATTGGTCTGAACTGTTCATCAACGCTCGCGACGATGACTTCCTCGAGTCTTTCGCTTCCCTTGACCTCAACCACTGTGCTGGAAAGATACAGTGGTATGTTGAAGTCTCTCAGACACTGTATCACGTTTCTGAGCAATCCACCGGGATAAGGAAGTCTCTCCACGACCCCCACAACTTCGATGCCTTCGAGAGTCAACCTCCTGGCCATGATCATGCCGATGTCTCCAGAACCAACTATCAGAGCCCTTCTCCCGACTTTTCTGTTGTCTATGTTCATCAGTCGTTGAGCCACACCGGCAGTGAAAATACCAGAAGGTCTATCACCAGGAATCATCAGAGAACCAAAGGGTCGCTCGCGTGCCCCTGCCGCGTAGATGACCGCTTTTGTTTCAAGCTCGAACACGCCCTTCAGTGAGACGAGCAGGGCCGTTTTGTCTCTGTTGAGTCTCAGTACGTGGCAGTCGGTCAACACCTCTATCGCATCGGCGTATCTGTTCAGTTGCTCTCGGAAACGCTCCGCGTATTCAGGTCCTGTTAGTTCCTCTCTGAAATAATGCAGTCCGAAGCCGTTGTGAATGCACTGATTCAAAATGCCACCTGTGATCTCGTCGCGCTCGGCGATGACCACCTTCAAATTCTTTTTCGCCGCCGCGATCGCCGCAGCCATGCCAGCCGCTCCTGCACCTATCACGAGCACATCCGTTTTCATTCTCTCACCTTCCCGTCAACTATCCAGCTGTTGGGGCTCTTGAGAACGATCTGGGAAGCGTCTGTTTTGAGTTCTCGCTCAAGGATCTTCAGTATCTTGCTCATGCAGAAGCCGCCCTGACAGCGACCGAACATAGCGCGTGTTCTGAACTTCACTCCATCAAGGGTTCTGGCCCCCCTTCTTATCGCTTCCACTATCTCCGCCTCGGTCACCTCGTTGCAGAAACAGACCATTCGACCCGCAGATGGATTCTCATTCACAGCCCTCTGCCATTCCTCAAGGCTCAGCTCGGCATATCTCCTTATGCCCTTTCTCGTCGGTTTGAAACCTTTCTTAGTGGTGAGGCTGAGTCCCATCTGCTGTTGCAACACTTCTTCGGCGATGTATTTTGCTATCGCGGGTGCTGCGGTGAGACCGGGAGACCTCATCGCCATCGCGTTTACGAAGTTTGGAACGATCTCGCTTTTACCGATGAAGAAATCCTTCTGCGGACTTTCTGGTCTCAATCCCGCGAAGGTCTTGACCACCAAAGAGAAATCGATCTCCGGGACCAGTTTCAAAACGGAGTTCTTTACAGCCTGAACACCCTCACTGGTGGTCGTCAGATCGTTCTTCCTGTCGGCCGGGAGGTCCTCCGCGGTGGGTCCGAGGAGTAAACCTCCGTCTATTGTGGGAAGAACGAGTATTCCTTTAGACTTCTCCGTGGGAGTGGGGAAAACAACGCTCTTCACAACGTTACCGAGTTTCTTGTCGAGCAGGATGTACTGACCCTTTCTCGGATGCAGAGGCACGTACTCGGCACCCGCAAGTCTGGCGATCTCATCAGCGAACAAGCCTGCGGCGTTGATCACCACATCAACCCGGTGAACTCGCCTCTTTGTCACTATGCCGACGATCCTGTTTCCCTGTTTTTCGAAATCAATCACTTCCTCGTTCAGGAAAAGCTTCAGGCCGTTCTCAAGCGCGTTTTCCACCGCGGCTATCGCGACCATCCAGGGTTCGGTTATGCCTGCGGTTGGCGCCCAGAGCCCCATTTTCACTTCGGGATTGATCCTCGGTTCTCTCGAGAGGATCGTTTCTCGATCGTGTATGCTCAGATCTGGAACACCATTTTTCTCGCCTTGAATGAGAAGCCTGTGAAGCACGGGGACTTCTCTATCGTCGAACGCGAGCACGTAGGAACCCGTTCTCTTGATTTCAAAATCGAGCTCGCGAGAAAGTTCGGTGTACATCTCGTTGCCGGTACTGCAAAATCTGGCCCGGACGCTTCCGACCGGATCGTCGTAACCAGCGTGCAGTATCGCGGAATTGGCTTTCGTCACACCCCAGCCGACGTCCAGGTTCTTTTCTATGAGCAACACTTCAACGTCGTACCTGCAAAGCTCTCTGGCGATAAGCGAACCGACGACACCAGCACCTATCACAGCGATGCGCAAGACGATCCCTCCAAAAGAAAAAGCCACACCCCAAGAGGGATGTGGCTTTCTCCAGGTCTCTACCACACCAATAAAATCTTAGCACAAAAATCTCAACAGTTCAAGTGCAACTGTCCGGCAAGGATGAAGGTTAAAAGTTTTCGAACGTGCACCAGCAACGGCCCGGTTGGGGCAGAATAGTTCTGGAGGTGAATGCATGGTTCTGATCTACACCACTTTTCCCAGCAAAGAAGAGTGTCTGAAGGTATGTAAACAGCTGCTCGAAGAACGAAAGATTGCCTGCTTCAATGTGTTCCAGATTCAATCTGGCTACTGGTGGCAGGACAGGATCGTGGAAGATCAGGAGTGGGCAGCGATCTTGAAGACCGACAGACTCAAAGAATGTGAAGTTTTCGAAGCTTTGAAGAAGCTTCATCCATACACAACGCCCGCGATCATATCGATCGAAGCGAAGAAAGCCGACGAACAGTATCTCGGTTGGCTTGTCTCGACAATCTCAGCCCAGCAAACTTAAGTGAGCCCTTACCAGGTGAGAAATCGTTTGCACTTTCTCAACCACCACAGCATGACCTGAATCTGGAACACAGACAAGCTTCGCATCCTTTATGAGCGCAGCGATCTCGCGCGAAAAACGCGGTGGCTTGATGCGATCGTGCTCCGCACACACAACAAGCGTGGGACAACTAATCGATGGAAGTTTCTCGATTAGAGGTTTTTGCTCCATGTGAAGGAAAGAATCGAGCAACATCGCGGCGCCGTCGTAGTTGAAGTTTTTCATTCGTGACACGATTGTGTTCAACAGATCCGGATGCGCGTCCAGGAAAGCCTCGCTGTAAACGTCGGTGAGCCAACTGAGAACGAACCTGGTTGGATCCTTCGTCTCTGCGCCCATTTTCCAGAGTAAAGCATGATTTCGGATGTACGGTGTCACGCGCGCAGTCGCGGTTATGATCACCAGGCTTTCGACCATCTCGGGATGCTCGGCAGCGAAAAGCATCCCAACTTCCGCACCGTAAGAGGTGCCAACCAAGTGTAATCTGTCTATTTTCAAGGCATCGCACAACTGTTTCAAATCCTGGACGTGCCTCTCGAAAGAACATTCTGCGTTTGAAGACGTCCACTGGCACCTGAAGTTGTGCAGGAGCACTGAATATCGATCTTTGAGATCTTTCAACAAGAACTCCCAGCTCTTCATGTTCATGAAAATGCCGTTCAAGAGAGCAACAACGCTTCCTCGACCCGCGTAGAATTCATAATCGAGCTCGACACCGTCAGAAGTTTTGAACATGCCCTTCACCTCACACTCTGAATGCCACCGCCACTTGTTGATAACCAACACCCGAGGTGAGGAAAATGATGACTTTTCCGTCAAGGTTGTCGAGTTTTCCCTCATCGAAAGCATCGTCGTAAGCCATGTAAACGCAGGCAGATCCGGTGTAACCGTACTTGTGCATGATCATGTGTGCTTTTTCCTCCGGTAAGCCCATCGTTTCCATGACCTTCTGTATGGTTTTCTTCCGAACCTGAGTGAAAAAGATCATGCCTATTTCGTCTTTCGAGAAATTACATTTCTCCATGAGCCGGTTGAGTAACAAAGGCCAGCCTTCCTCGTTCACACTCGCCGGATACGCAGCGCGCAGATCCAGCTTGTGAAGTCCTCTTTCGAAACCCTGAAGGTTCATCGTACCTGCCCCCATGTAGATACCCCAGTTGTACCACCAGCTACCATCACACCTTGCAACGCTGCCAAGATAGCCCGGTTCATCTGAGGCCGTCAGGATGATCGCACCGGCCCCATCCGAAAACAGCGCTTCCCAGGAGTACTTCCAGCTGAGAAACTTCGTCATGGCGTACACCCCAATGACGAGCACGTTCTTGTGATCGCCAGCGGCTATGTAGCGGGAAGCGATGTCCAGAAGCAGTGCGCCGTTTGCGCAGGAGGCGTTAACGTTGAACGCCAGAGCCTCGGATCTGTGCGCGCCGATCAGATACTGTACTCTCGCCGCGTCCGGTGGTGAAATGGCTTCGGGTGTGTCCGTGCCCACTATGATCAGGTCGATGTCCTCGGGTTTCATGTTGATCCTTTCGAGCGCGCGCTTCGCTGCTTCGGCAGCCATGAATGTCGGGGTCTCTTCTTCATTCGAAAGACGTCGATGATTGATGCCGATTTGTTCTGTGAAATAGGGATCGATGGTGAAATGAACGAGTTTCTCGAACTCCTGATTCGTCATGATCTTGCTCGGGGCGTACAGACCGGAAGAGATTATCTTTGCGTACTTCATGCTCCAACCTCCTTCAGGAAAGGTTCTATCCTCTTCAAAAAATCGTCAGTCACTTCGACAAAGGGTGTATGACCAACGTTGCTAAAAACAACGAGCTGGGCTTTCAACGCTTTGCAGGTGTTTTCCATCTGCTCTCGCGTGAGCAGCGGGTCCATGTCACCCCAGACGAGTAGCGTCTTCACCCGGTAGTTCTCTGTTTGACCGGTGAGATCGAATTTGCCAAGTTCGTCGGCGTGTGCATAAACTGCTTCCGGGTTCATCTTCAGCGCATCGTCCACCAGCTGCTCGACGAACTTTCTGTTCTTCACATTGCTGAGCAGACCGTACAGCGATCTTCTCAGCACCGATCTGTTCCTTTTGTACAGCTCAAGATAGGGTAAATTCTCCGTAGGTGTGGGCAGACCATCGATTGGACATGGATCAACTAAGATGAGGCCCCTGAGCAGGTCTGGCCGCTTGAGAGCCAGTTTCATACCGATCGCACCACCGAGCGAATGAGCGAGAACGATCGCTCCGTTCAGCTCGAGTTTTTCGATGAACTCTTCTACGGCCTTCACGTAATTGTCCAGCGTTGGTATCGTCCTGTCGGAAAAACCGAAGTTGGGGAGATCGAGCGCGATCGTTTTGAAGTTCGAGATCCTGCCGAGGATCGGCTTGAACCATCTGAAAGAGCCAAAGTTTCCGTGAATGCATATCAATGGGATTCCCTCTCCAGCCTCAACGTAGTGCAAACGCCCGAAGCTTGTCTCGACGAACTTTCCTTCGGGTTTTCCGCTCCTTCTCTTGAGCCAGACGAGGGGCAGTTCTGCCCACTTCAACCAGAAATTCATTGCATGGTAGGCGATGCCACGTGGCATGAACAAGACCGTGAGAATGAGTATCGTTCCAAAGATGATCGAAAGAGAAAAGCCACTCCTGCTGAAGAAGAAAGGAAGTACGGTGTAAAGCGTTGCTCCAAAGAACGGTCCTATCTCCAGCGCCAGACCCCCGATGACCACCATGGCGAGCAGGTCCAAAGATTTGCCCAGCCCGAACAGGCTCGGGGCTATGTAACCAATCGTGTGGGCATAAAGCGCCCCGGCAAGTGCTGCTAAGGCCGAACCAAAGCTGAACGCGACGACCTTATGGTAGGTCAGGTGCACGCCGAAAACACGCGCCACCAGTTCGTTCTCCCTCATGGCCGCAAGCGCCCTTCCAATCTTACCTCTTACGAGGAGACGGAAAAGGTAGAAACATACCAGCAGGAACGACAGGTTCACGTAGTAACTCGTTGTGTCACTTCCAAACAGCTTGATGTTCCTCAAGCCTATGTGCCCGCCGGTCAGGGTTTCCCACGCACCGAACATCTGTTCGATGGCAACGACGAAACCCATAGTCACTATGGCCAAGTAAAAGCCTTTGAGTCTCAAAGCAGGAAAGCCCAGAACCATGCCCACAATGGCTCCGAAGACGATCGCAATCAATATGGAGACGGGGATGGGTATAGAAAAGCGTTGTACCAAGATCGCGGAAGTGTATGCCCCGACGCTCATGAACGCCGCATGGCCTATGGAAATCTGCCCGGCGTATCCCATGATCACGTTCAAACCCATCGCAGCAATCGAGTAGATGAAGGTCAGGTTCAGCAGCGTCAGGATAAAACCGCTCACTGATGGCAAGAACGGAACGGATAACAGAATCAAAAGCAGTAGCCATCTCATCGCTCACACTCTCCTGATCTCTTCGCTGCCGAACAGTCCTTGTGGTCTGATCAGGAGTATGCCAACGATGATACCCAGAGACAGCGTCGTTTTCAGCTCGTTGCTGATGTAACCACCGATGAGACTTTCTATCACGCCCAGTGCGAGGCCACCGCACAGCGCGCCCAGGAGGCTGTCGAAGCCACCGAGCACCGCTGCTGTGAAGCCCTGTATCTGGTAGTAGATCATCATCGTTGGGGAGACGTACGTTCTCGGAGCACCGAGAACGGCGACCATCGTTCCAATGGCCGTTCCAGCCATCCAGGACCAGGAGATCACCCTGTTCGGGTCGATACCCATCAACTGGGCGGCTTTCTCGTTCTCAGAAACCGCACGAACTGCTATTCCAATCTTGGTGAACCTGTAGAGTAGAAACACAAGCAGCGACACGATGGCCAGCACGAGGAACAAGAGCAAATCCTGTCTCCTGAAAACGACTATGCCGAAGTCCCCCCGGAAAATGATGGGTCTACCAGCCATCAGTTCAGGCAACGATTTGTACTGCGTTCCCCATATCTGTGTCGCCAACCCCTCTAAGATCATGAGCAAGCCAAAGGTGACTATCAGCATCGACCCATGAGAAAGCCTGCGCAGGGGTCTCAGGGTGAACCGTTCCACAGAGTAACCAAACAACATGCTCACGAGCAACGTCAGAACGAGCGCTGGCCAGCTGCCGAGCCCCAGAGAGACGAAGGTGTAGGTAACGTATGCCATGAACATCGCCATGTTACCGTACGCAAAGTTCATCAGCCCCGTTACTTTGAATATGAGCACGATACCCATAGCCGCGAGCGAATAGAAACTTCCCGTTGAGAGACCGAGGATCAACCTGTTCAGAAACACTCATCTTCCCCCCAGATAGCTTTCAACCACGGAGCTGTCTCTGATGAGTCGTTCAGAAGGACCCTCCATAACGAGCCTCCCAGTCTGAAGAACATAACCGTAATGTGAGATCTTCAGGGCAGCGTAGGCACCCTGCTCGACCAGGAGGATCGTTACACCGGATTCGTTTATTCTTCTTATGGCCCTCATGATCTCGCTCACAAGGTTCGGAGCCAAACCCGTGGATGGTTCATCGAGCATCAACAGCTTGGGTCTGGCCATCAGCGCTCTTGCGATGGCGAGCATCTGTCGTTCCCCACCCGAAAGCGTACCGGCCCTCTGTTTCAGTCTCTCTTTGAGCCGTGGGAAAAGAGTAAAGACCAGATCGAAGTCGCTGGAAAGATTCCCTTTTCTCAAATACGCTCCAGCCTGCAGGTTCTCAAGCACTGTCATCTTCTGGAAGACCATTCTGCTGTCGGGGCACAGCACCAGGCCACGGCGAACGATTTCGTGCGCCTCGAGTTTGTCTATTCTCTCGCCATCGAAAAGTATTTCACCAGACGCGATCCTGTTCAGTCCCACGATTGCGTACAAAAGTGATGTTTTTCCCGATCCGTTCGCCCCGAGGATAGTTGTTATGGAGTTCTTCTCCACCTTCAAAGAAACATCCTTCACCGCGACTACCGGACCGTAACTCACCGTCACGTTTCTGAGCTCAAGCACTGTCGATCTCTCCCAAATAGGCACTGATCACTCTGGGATCCTTTCGAATCATTTCGGGTTTACCTTCACTGATCTTCTTTCCAAAGTCCATCACGGTCACGACATCGGAGATATCCATTACCACACGCATGTCGTGCTCTATCAGCAACACCGTCACACCCATTTCATCTCTTATCCGCCGTATAATGTTCACAAGCTGGTTCTCCTCTGCTTCGTTCAATCCGGCCGCGGGTTCGTCCAGCAACAAAAGCTTGGGTCTGGCCATCAGTGCGCGACCGATCTCAACAAGTTTTTGGTGAAAATAGGGAATGCTGCCCGCATAACTCAGCAACCTGCTCTTTAGGCCGAGGAAGTCCGCCACGTTGAGGGCCTCTCTGTACATTTCGTAGTTTTCAAGCAACCTTTGCTTCGTCACAATCAAGTCTTTCATCAATCCTCCAGCGATTCTGTGGTGGTACCCCACGTAGAAGTTTTCGAGTACTGTCAGGTACTTGAACATGACAACGTTCTGGAACGTTCTCGCAACGCCGTATGAAATCACCTGATGTGGAGCGACGCGCGTCAGTTCAACCCCATCGAGCACGATGGTTCCAGAGTGAATCCTGACCACGCGCGTTATCGCGTTGAAAACGGTCGTCTTTCCGGCACCGTTTGGACCTATGAGAGAGTGAATTTCTCCTTTTTCCACTTTCATGGAGAAGTTATCTACAGCCACAAGGCCACCGAAGCGAACGGTCAATGAATCGATGTTTAAGAGTGCCAAGTTTCACGCCCCCAGACAAAGAGGAGGGGAAGCTCCCCTCCTCAATCCAGTCCCATCAAGTCCGTGACAGGTGTGAAGATGCCATTCTCAACCTTCATGAAATACATCGTCGATTTTCCGCGCCTGAGGCCCGGTCCCCAGGTGATGTCCTTGGCCAAAATTCCGTCCCAGTGGTTGAACGTCTCGAGCGCCTCAACGAGTTTCTCTCTTGTCAGATCTGGCCCGGCCCTGACGAGTCCCTCAACGAACACCTCGGCCGCGATGAATCCAGCCACCGCGTACGAAGACATGATCTGGTCCGGATAACTCTCCTGGAATATCGCCACTGCCCTCTGATAGTCCCTCACGAACTCTGGCCTGTCCGGAGTTGGCAGAGGAACCCAACCTGTCAGATAAACGCCTTCGGCGTATTTACCCGCAAGGTTTATAAAGCTGGGATCTGCGTTGGCGTAGGTCGTCACAATATCTGCGTTCACTCCGTAATCCTTCAACGTTTTGATCCATCTGACCGTGTCCGTGAGAAAGCCGTAGATGACGATCGCGTCAGGAGAAACCCTCAAAACGTCCACTGCGAGCGCACTGTAATCCGTCTCGATCGGGTTGTACGCAATTTCGAGTGCGGGTTTCATCCCGTACTTTTCCAGACGCATCTTTACCGCTGCTAAACCT
>LDZQ01000576.1_pt1 | contig 87694 bp, 89 predicted proteins | sample 615361 | NCBI WGS metagenome assembly LDZQ01 (sample SAMN03408297, study PRJNA278302) | terrestrial metagenome | isolation source: oil reservoir sample I2 | place: USA: Alaska, North Slope, Ivishak formation | collected 2013 | reverse complement strand
GTGGCGAGAAAGATAAGGGACAATCCAGCTTGGGTTATTGCAGAGACAACAATCAGCGACAGCTACTACCTTGGTGACAGGCCGAGCTTTGCTGAGTGGGATTCATTGGCAATAGCTGGCAGAAGGCTTTTCAAGGCTGCCGGAATTGAGCCAAAGGAGATAGATGTTGCTGAGCTATACTCTCCCTTCACCATTCAGGAGATTCTGGAGCTCGAAGCTCTTGGCTTTGCCAGGAAGGGAGAGGGGAAGAACTTTGCGAGGGAGGGTGTAACTTTTGTGGATGGAGATTTTCCAACCAACCCCTCAGGAGGGGTGCTGTGCACCAACCCCATTGGAGCTACTGGCCTTGTGAGGTTTGGCGAAGCTGCCCTGCAGGTGATGAACGAGGCGAAAAATCAGGTTGATGGTGCTGAAGTTGCACTTGCACACGCATGGGGCGGGACATTGCAGTTCCACACCCTCGCTTTGCTTTCTTCAAGGAGGTGATTTTATGGATGTGATGGAGTTTGAGGTTTGGTGGAAGATTCCCTTCAAGCATTCTGCTGGCTTGCACGCCACGAAGTTCTTTCAGGGGCTGAAGGAGGGGAAGATTTTTGGAGTGAGATGTGATAGGTGCGGGAGAGTTCTCGTTCCCCCCAGAGCCTTCTGCGAGAGATGCCATGTTGAAACCAAAGAATGGGTGGAGGTTAGCGATGAAGGTGTTGTTGAGACGCTTACAGTAACCTACATGAAGTTTACTGGCTTACCTGACCCGCCTTACGCCGTTGGAGTTGTCAAGCTCGATGGAGCAGATACGGGAATGCTGTGCTTTCTTGGAGGTATTGACCTTAGCGATTGGAGGAAAGTTCACGAGACATTCAAACCGGGAACGAGGGTTAAAGCAGTGTGGAAGGAGGAGAGGGAGGGGAAGATAACGGACATCCAGTACTTTGAACCAGTGAAATAAACTTTCATTTTTTGCATGAAACGATATCAGCGCAAAGCAAAGTTTAAATCCTCAACAAATAATTCCTAACGAATGATAGACAGGGTCATATCGAAGCTTGTCTCCGCTGGAGCAGACTTAAGCTCGAAAAACGCCATAAAGGCTGCCCTGAAAATTCTCGGGGAGGACGAAGGGCTTGCGGACTACATTTACATTCTCGTAAAGAACAGAGCCTACAGGAAAGACTGGGCGGAGCTTCCTGTGGAAAAAAGGCTGATATTCCTGCCCCAGTGCCTCAGAAACTCGAAGAGCTGCCAGGCAGAGCTAACTGAGAAAGGATACATTTGCAAGAAGTGCGGGGGCTGCGATATAGCCGAAATTGTAGAGACTGCGGAAGAGCTTGGGTATAAGCACGTCTACATAGTTCCCGGGGGAAGCATGATTTACAGAATCCTGAAAAGTCTGGATATGGGTTCCTTTGCGTGTCTCGGCGTTGCTTGTCTTCCTGAGCTTTGCGAGGCCAGTGAGAGGCTTACGCTGAAGGATATTCCACACCAGTGCGTCCCCCTTCGGAAAACAGGATGTGTGGACACGGAGGTAGATGTCGAAGAGGTCAAGGCTTTTTTAAAAGCTGGTATTGAGCATGAAGAAGAAAAAGCTGGAAATAGTGCTGGAAAAAATTAAGGGTTTTCAGAATCCGAAAATAGAGCTTGAGCAATACGTCACCCCACCTTCGCTTGCTGCATTCATAGCAACCACAGCGGAACTTAACGGTGACCTCGACCTAATCATCGATTTGGGGTGCGGTACGGGAATTCTGGCAATAGCTTGCTCACTGCTTGGCCACTACTCAGTGGGGGTTGATCTGGATGTTGAGGCATTGAAAATAGCGAGAGATAACGCAGCGGAGCTTGGGGTTGAGGCAGACTTCGTGAGGAGCGAGGTATCGAAATTCCAGTGCAAGAGGAAAGTTACAACTGTGATGAACCCTCCTTTCGGCATACAAAGAAAGCACGCGGACAGACCTTTTTTGCTCAAAGCCTTTGAGATTTCGAAGGTAATTTACACTGTTCACTCCGCAGGAAGCTCAAATTTCGTTCGAAAGCTTTCGAAAGAGCACGGCTTTGAAGTTACGCACCAGTGGAACTTCTCCATTCCCCTCAAGAGGACCTATTCCTTCCACGAAAAAGCATTTAAGTATATACCCGTAGAGGTGTTTAGGATTGAGAAACATGAGATTCGTAATGCCGGGAGATAGGATAGGTTCTGCGGAGGAATACGTTAAAGGGGAGGGAGTTTACGAGGAGGGAGGAGAGCTTTTTGCCGCCGTTGCGGGAAAGCTAATCATCAGGGACAGAGTTGCAAGAGTGGAGAGCATCTCTCCGATCCCGGAGATAGTTAAGGGAGATGTTGTCCTCGGCAGAGTTGTGGACCTCAGAAACTCAATCGCTCTGATCGAAGTTTCAAGCAAAAAGGGAGAGAAGAGGGGTCCGAGCAACAGGGGAATAGGAATTCTGCACGTCTCCAATGTCGATGAGGGATACGTAAAGGACATTTCGGAAGCTGTGGGCTACCTCGACATTCTGAAGGCAAGGGTTATCGGGGACAACCTCAGGCTATCAACGAAGGAGGAGGAGATGGGCGTTTTGAGGGCTTTGTGCAGCAACTGCAAGACGGAGATGGTCAGAGAGGGCGACATCCTTAAATGCCCGGAGTGCGGGAGGGTTGAGAAGAGAAAAATCTCGACAGATTACGGCAAGGGAGAGTGGTAGTATGGAGGTAAAGATTATCGACATCGGAGAAGACTACGTAAGGCTCGTGATTAAAGGGGAGGGGCACACGTACCTCAACCTTCTCCAGCACTATCTGGTTGAGGATGAGGACGTAATTGTTGCCAGATACAACATCCCCCACCCTCTCATCGGAGAACCCGAGATTTACATAAAGACGAGTGGCGTTGACCCGCTTGAGGCGGTTAAAAGAGCCAATGAGAAGATTATAGCAGCTTGCAACACACTTTTAGAGCAGCTCTGAGCTCAGAACTCAAAACCCTCATCACCGTTCAGAGGGGCCCTTTCATCATCGCTCACTCAGCTTTACCCTCGCAGCTTTTAACCTTATCACAAAGGTCGCTCCGTGGGGCTTTGTATCTTCAACCCACACTTTACCCCCATACCTCTCCACGACCCTCTTGACGATGTAAAGCCCCAGTCCCGTCCCGCCAGTCTCACCGTACTTGAAGCTCTCCTTGAAAATCTGCCCCCTGATTTCCAAGGGGATTCCTACTCCGTAGTCCACAACCCTAATCTCGCAGTCATCCTCAAACTCACTGAGGATTATGTCCACCCTGTTCGTCCTTCCGTGCTTGATTGCGTTTGAAATGAGATTTTCAAGGACGGAGTATATTGCACCGTCCGCCATTGCAACACAGCTTCCCTTTATGTTTATCTCGATATTGAAAGACTTTGCCACCTCCTCTGCAACCTCTCGCATGTTGATGGGCTTCAGCTTCTCGCTCATCGTGAGAACAATTTTTTCGAGCTCCCTTATCTTGTCTATGTAGGAGCTGCTTTCCTCAACAGCTTTCATGACCTTGTCGAGAAGCTCCTCCCTTTTCGTCATTCGGTACGTCTCGACGTATCCCGATATGATCTGCAGCTTGTTCAAAATATCGTGTCTCAGCATCCTGTTTATCAGCTTGAGAATTTCCTGCAACTCGTTTACTTGAGCGTAGAGTTCTGCATATTTCTTCCTCTCCGCGTCGAGGTCGTAGTAGCTGAGAAGCGTGATTTCTGTCCTGTAGAATTTGTAGAGAACTGTCAGTAGCACTATGTTTGAGAATGTGAAAATGGCTGTAGAGAGGTCGAAGTCCAGCCACCCCCTGAAAGACCTTAGGAGGGCCACATCGCTGATGTACTTCAGTATGAAGTAAAGCAGAAAGGATTTGTAGTAAGCCGCAGACTCCGTTTTGAAGTAAGCAGCTGTGAGCGTTAACAGAGAAAGAATTATCACAGAGTCGCATATCAGAGTTTCCAGATGTATAAACGTTGACAGATTGGAGTACTCAAGACCTACCAGCTCATAACTGGAAAAAACAAGGATGGGTATTGCGAGGATTGCGGGCAGAAAGTGCTTTACATCGAAATACCTCATCTCCCTCAAAATCTTCCAGAGGAAGAATCCGAGAATCGGCGTTTCTGCCAGAAGGTATATCGGTATAAAGTACTCAAAGTGCTCAACCTTCAGTTGAAAGTCGCTCCTCACCCAAACCATCTGACCAACGCTGAGAATCGAGAGCAGCAATAATCCCGAAAAAATGCGAGGGTGGAGAAGAGCGTTCTCCTTTCGCTCTTGGATGCTCTTGCTAAGTAGACTGAAGCGATAAATGCAACCATTACCAAAATAATATTAAATAGGTATATACTTGGCAGAAATACATAGGGGGCAGACCGTAATAGTAATTTACGGTGAACAGAGTAAGCTCAAACAGTGATAGCAGCAATCCAACTGCGTAGATACTCATTATTGTTATTACGTTGAGGTAATTAATAAACCTAACTGCCAATTCTTTTCAAAAAAATTTATGTCTTTGTATAAACCAATAAAACTTTTTTACCTTGGGGCGAGGAGGAGCGATGGCCTACGAAGACCTCAGGGAGTTTATAGGCAGACTTGAAGATGAGGGGGAACTGGCGAGAGTGAAGCACGAAGTCAGCCCGATTCTCGAAATGAGTGAAGTTGCTGACAGAACTGTAAAGGCCGGAGGGAAGGCTCTGCTTTTCGAAAGGCCGAAGGGTTACGACATCCCGGTTTTTATGAACGCCTTCGGAACTGAGAGGAGGATGAAGCTCGCTCTCGAGGTGGAAAGGTTGGAGGAAATCGGGGAAAGATTACTTTCCGCGCTGGAATTCAGACCATCTTCTTTTATGGATGCTTTGAAGGGAGTTGGGATGCTAAAGGACTTCATGTCGTTCATCCCTAAAAAGACAGGCAAAGCTCCCTGCAAGGAGGTGGTGGCTGAAAGTCTGGATAAGTTCCCAATTCTCAAGTGCTGGCCGAAGGATGCGGGCAGGTTCATAACTTTCCCGGTTGTGATAACTAAAGACCCCGAAACCGGGGAGATGAACGCTGGAATGTACAGAATGCAGGTTTTCGATGGAAAAACAACCGGAATGCACTGGCAGATTCACAAGCACGGGGCGGAGCACTTCAGGAAGATGGCTGAGAAGGGAGGGGGGAAGATTGAGGTTGCCGTTGCCATTGGAGTTGACCCTGCAACCCTCTACGCTGCAACGGCCCCTCTGCCTTCGGGCATTAGCGAGTTCATGTTTGCCGGCTTTATAAGAAAAGAGAGGCTGAAGGTGACTGAATGCGAGACAGTTGACCTGCTCGTCCCAGCGAATGCGGAGATTATCCTTGAAGGATACGTGAGGGTGGATGAGATGAGAGTGGAAGGGCCCTTTGGAGACCACACCGGCTACTACACCCCACCAGAACCTTATCCTGTTTTTCACATAACCCACATCACTCACAGGGAGAACCCAATCTACCACGCCACCGTCGTTGGAAAGCCGCCGATGGAGGACGCATGGCTCGGCAAGGCGACGGAAAGAATTTTCCTCCCGATACTCCGGATGATGCATCCTGAAATTGTGGACATCAACCTTCCCGTGGAGGGAGCATTTCACAACCTAGCAATCGTTTCAATCAAGAAAAGATATCCGGGGCAGGCCAAAAAGGTCATGTACGCAATCTGGGGTACAGGAATGCTCTCTCTCACGAAGATTGTGGTTGTGGTGGATGATGATGTCAACGTGCACGACATGAGGGAGGTTGTCTGGGCGGTAACCTCGCGCTTCGACCCTGCAAGGGATGTCGTTATCCTTCCACCCTCTCCCACCGACTCCCTCGACCACTCCGCCTACATTCCAAACCTGGCGGGGAAGCTCGGAATCGATGCGACCAAGAAGTGGAGGGATGAGGGCTACGAGCGCGAGTGGCCGGATGTGGTGGAGATGGACGCAGAGACAAAGAGGAAAGTTGATGCAATCTGGAACGAGATAAGGAACATGGTTTTATGAGGAGCGTTGAAGCTTTATACTACAAGCTTTTCTCAATACCGAGAGCGGAAATAATGCTTGTAGCTTCTCTTTTTGCAGCTTTACTGCTTTCCCTGCTGGATGCTAGCCTTCTCTATCTGTGGGCTTTGGTTTTCGCTGTCTCACTTGCAGCCTTGAAGGTTGCAAAGCTGAAATTCGACCTTAAGAGAATCTCCTTCCTCGCAATCTTCATAACAACCCTCAGCACGCCGGCTGTTGTGTTAAAGGGCAATGCAACGGCTTCAGCCTTCGTCCTTTTCATCACTTACTACTTCTGCTCTGAAAGAAAGGCTCTATCAGTCCCGCTCGCATCACTGCCGTATATTGCCCTCAGCCCCCAAATTTCGACTCTGATAGGCCTTCTTATCTCAACCCTCCTTTTTCTGCTTTACATCAGAATTCTCGACGTCAAAGTTGGGGTTGTCAGGATTAGAAACTTCGTCGAGAAGTTCGTCCTGTTCTGGCTGACCTCCAATCCCAAATTCATGGAGGAGTTCCTTGAAGACTCTGCAGATGATTTCGAAGGCAGAGTGAGGTGCTTGGCGGTTAATGAAGCAAGGCTTGTTCAGACGGACTTCCACCCCGGCCCCTTCAGAAACGTTGGCGGAGCGATGCTTGTGGAGAAGCTCTCCGATGGTGGTATTTACCTCCACTCTCCCACTTCCCACGCCAGGAATCCAGTGAGTGCGGAGGAGGTGGAAAGAATCGTTTCGGCGGTCAGGTGCTCTGAAAAGGCTCTCACACCTCAAAAACCCTTTAAGGTTGAGAGCGAGAACTTTGAGGCCTACTGCTTTCCCTTTGCAGAAACGAGGATGGTCTTTGTCAGCGGAAAAAGGCACATCGACGATTTTATCATAAACTCCGAGAGCTTCGTTGTTGACTGCCACAACGCATACGAGGAAAACTACGACCCTGATGAAGGCGAGGTGGGGGAGATAGCGAGGCTGGTAAAGGTAGCGGAGGAAAGAACTTCTGAGCCCTCAAACGCTAAATCGGCATTCGTCCGCGTTGATGCCGAAACCGACAGCCTGTGCGGCTACGCTGCTGCGGTTCTGCTGGATTACGGGGAGGAGAGGTATGCGATTGTTGTTTTTGATGCCAACAACGTCGATTTGAGGTTCAGAAGACACGTCGAAAAGCTTTTTGGCGAGATGGGTTACACGGCGGTTGTTGCATCAACGGACAACCACGCCAAAACCGGAATGAGAGCCAAGCTCGCCTACAAGCCAGCGGGTCAGGATGAAAGGGACTGGGAAGTTGCGGAGAAGCTGGCCAATTGCTGCAGGGAAGCTGAGTTGAAAGATGCTGTTTTCAGCTACGGTGAGCGGAGAGTTAAAGTCAAGGTTATGGGGGAGAAGCTTTTGAGGGATGCCGAGGTGGCTGTTGAGAGAAGAGCAAAGGGGCTCATCGCAACTTTTTTAGCGTTCGCGGCCACAAACTATTTGTTAAGCACAATGTTGAGATTCATTGCTTAAAAGGAGGTGATCGTTATGGACGCAGAGACGTTAAAAGAGTTAATCAGGGATGATTTCGAGGTTATTAACGCAAATGAGACGGTTTCGAAGCTGTTTCCGATGCTTGAAAAGCTGGACAGGGATAAGGCAAATGCGATACTTGTGGAGGAAGACGGAAAAATAGTCGGTGTTGTTAGGGAAAAGGACCTGATCAGGGGGAGTGTTTTGAAAAACCCCCATGAAACTAAGGTTAAATCCCTTCTTGTAAGAACGGGAAAAATTGATTTGAACGAGCTTGACCCCTACAAAGTTGCGAGGAGGTTTGTTGAAGACTCCACACCCTTCGTTATAGTCCAGATTGACGATAAAAGGGTTGGAGTCATCTACATTAACGACTTCCTAAGCGCCCTTAAGGACGAGTTTAAGGACGTGAAGGTCAGAGAAGTGATGAATCCGGAGGTAATCACAGTAAGGAGGTTCGACAGCGCCGCTAAAGCGCTTTCGGTGATGAGAACTCACGGAATTGACAGGGTTGTGGTTGTGGATGAGAACAACAAGGTAATTGGAATTCTCACAGGCAAAGATGTAGTGGACAGGGTTATCTCCCCGAGAAAGAGAGCAAGGATGGGAGATTCGAGCGGAGAGAAGGAGAAGACACTATCGATCATGGTGGAGAGCATAATGAGCTCTCCGGTGGTCTCGGTTAGCAGGAACGACAGCGTTGCAGAGGTCATCGACCTAATGGTTGAGAACAGAATTTCGAGCGTTGTTGTTACCAGAGACGGCCTACCCGACGGCATTGTAATAAAGAAGGACATTCTGGAGTACTACCTGAAGAGGGAGTCGAGAAAGGAGTTCAACGTTCAGATTTCGACTGCAGACATAACCCTAGATGAGTTCGATAGGGAAGCAATATTGGAGGACGTGGAGAAGCTGATGAGAAAGTTTTCCGACTTTCTCGGAGAGTCCTTCTTGTTTATCTACATAAAGAGGCACAAGGAGCACTTCCGCAATCTGCCTCTGATTCACGTCAGGCTGAAGCTCGCAAGCGAGAAGGGTAACTTCATGGTCAGCGGCGAGAGCTGGGGAGTGGAGTACGCCGTCCATGTGGCGCTGAAGAAGCTCGAAAGAGAGATACTGAAGGAGAAAGAGCTGCTGGAAGACAAAAGAATGATAAAAAGGTTCTACGAAGAAGTTCTCGAATACTAAATTTTTTTCAACCTTTTTCTCACACTCTCCGCATGCCACCTCAACCCTTCAGCTTCTGCAATTTTTACTACATCCCCTCCAATTCTCCTCATGCTCTCCTCGCTCAGCATCTGGAAGGTGAAGTGCTTCAGAAAGCTCTCAACGCTCAGGCCGCCGTAAATCTTGGCGTAGCCTGCAGTGGGTAAAACGTGGTTCGTTCCAGAGGCGTAGTCTCCTGCTGCGACGGGAGAGAAGTTTCCGAGAAAAACGCTGCCAGCATTTCTGACTTTCCCGAGCCATTCCTCCGGATTTTTAACCGCTACCGTGAGGTGCTCCGGAGCAAATTCGTTCGAAATTTCAAAGGCCTCCGCCAAGTCCTCAACAACGAAAACGGCGAAGTTGCTGAAATCTCCTTCCGATTTGACCTTTTTCTCCACCTCGTCGGCAACTTTCCGGGAGGTTGTGAGAACCACAGCCACTGCCATCGGGTCGTGCTCAAGCTGAGCGAGGCAGTCGCAGGCTATGAAGTCCGCATTAGCAGTTTCGTCCGCTATAACGAGAATTTCCGAAGGGCCTGCAGGCATGTCTATTGCCACATCCTTTGCCACAAGAAGCTTGGCCGCTGTGACGTAGATGTTTCCAGGCCCCACAATCTTGTAAACCTTCTCAACAGTTTCGGTTCCGTATGCCATGGCCGCTATCGCCTGCGCTCCGCCTGCCTTGTAAACCTCATCAAATTCGGCAATATCGAGGGCAACGAGGGTTAGTGGGTTTACTTTACCATCCTTGTTGGGAGGGGTGCAGGCGACGAGTTTCTCAACTCCCGCAATCTTTGCCGGAACGCCTATCATTAAGGCCGTTGATGGATAGCTTGCTCTCCCGCCTGGAATGTAAGCGCCAACCTTCTCTATGGGGGTGTAGATTTTCCCCATAACGCAGTCCTCGAACTCAACCTTCATCTCCCTCTCAACTGATGTGACGTAGTGGAACCTGTAGATGTTCTCCTTCGCCACTTCAAGAGCGTCAATGAGGTCGTCATCCACCGCATCATAAGCCTTCTCAAACTCATCCTCCGTAACTCTCAGGCTGTCAAGCTCGACTCCGTCGAAATCCCTCGTAAATCGGATTACAGCTTTATCTCCCTCCCTTTTGACGGCCTCAACGATTGGCTTTACCTTTTCAATGTAATCGTCAATGCTGACACTCCTTCTGAGCCTCAGAATTTCCTCCATGCTTTAAGTAGGCGGGTGGAATAAATCACTTTGCCAGAAGTCCGAGGAAGATCATCCTCTGAAAGAGTATGATTATCGGAAGGCTTATGCTCACGCCAAGAAGCTCGTCTCCAGCTCTGTAAACGCCGAAGGACTCGTAGCCTGAGATGAGGAGGAGCTCAAAGCGGTATCGGACCCCATCAATGACAGCATCGTTGAAAATGCCTGAAAACTCCTTTTTCAGCTCAAGGGTTTTTACGCTCAGGTCTGAAAATTTTTCAGCGTTATCGGTAACAATTGTAATATCCTCAGGACTCTTGATTTTTAGAATCATGTCGAGGTACACTCTCTTGGCGGTGATGACAAAAACTTCTTCACTTCTCTGGAGCATGGCCTTTGCTCTGTTCTTTATTCCTGCAAGACCTCTGACACACCACACGGGGTGAAGGGTTGAGAAGTCCTTGGACTCCCTTATGCTTCTGATGGCTGTATCGACGGCGCTGACAAGCTGCTCCTTGTATTCCTCAAGAACGCTTTCAGGGTCTATCGCCCTGAAAACGGCTGGGGAGCTTTTTATCGTCTCAATCATCCCCCTGTCTTCAAGCGACCTGAGAACTTCGTAAACTTTGTTCCGCGGGACTCCGCTGACTCTGTGAATTTCGCTTGCCGTAGCCTCACCCCTCGTGGCGAGGGTTGCGTAAACTCTCGCCTCGTAATCCCTGAATCCGAGCCTTTTCAGAACCTCTATTATTTCATCCATTGTTACTACGAGGGTAACAACAAAATTATAAACTTTTTTGATTTCAATGAGACATGCGTGCGCCATTACTCGCGACAGCCGTCGCGTTCCTTCTCATCTATCCCGCGGTGGCCCAAGAAATTTCAGCAAGTATCGATTTTCACGCAAGCGTTGCCGGAAGCAATGTTCTGCATCCCGGGGATAAGAAGGCTATAACAATCGTTCTCAGTTGCGAGGTAGTAGGGTGGTTGGATAATCCTCTTCCAATTAACGAAAACACCTCAAACATACTACCAATGCTTACAACTGCAAAATCAGTCATTCTTGAACCCAGAAACTCCCAGATCGAAGTGGAAAGCGAGAGTATTCTCGTAGGAGATGTACCATGTGGCAGAGCAATACCTGTTAGCGTCGTTGTTAGCGTTGATAAGGACATCTACGAGGGAAAGCGCGCCCTATATTTCGACATCACTTACTCGAAAGCGAAAATGGTTCCTGTGGGGAATAACTACACAATAAACTTTGAAACTGGTCTGGAGACTTCAGTTGATGTGGAATTTGAAGTGAAGAAAAAGGACTATGATTTCGATGTAATCTCAATCACATCAGACCTCGTCGCAGGAAGGGAGGGGGTTTTGAAAGTTAAGCTGGAAAACACCGGTGAGAAGGCCTTGGAGGATGCAATCTTCATTTTAAACGCAACACCACCTCTGATGGTCGAGCCGAAGGCGATGAGCGTTTATGCCGGCAACCTCGATGCTGGGGAGTCCTTTGAGGCGATGTTCAAGGTTTACGTTCCGGAAGGTGTTTTCCAGCAGTCCTATCCTGCAGAAGTTGTGGCAGTTTTCCGAACATCTTCCGGAATGCCGTACAAGCTCTCAAAGCCCATCGGCCTGAAAATTGAGGGTGCAGGTTATTTCGAGGTCGAGAAGATTGGAGAGTTTCTAAGTCCTGCCAAAACCTTAAGAGTTGAGCAGAGCGTCCAGATTCCATCAATTCCGTTGCTTCAGCAGCAGAGTTCGGAGCAGAAAATGAGCAACGTCGTGACAATTCCTTCAAGAGGCTACCTTGCGTTGAGAATAACCAACACCGGCGATGAGATCAGGGATGCCTTTGCAGTCCTGAGCTTCGACAATCCTCTTTTGAAGTCCACCAGCACACCCTACCTCGGAGACGTGAAGAGGGGGGAGAGCAGGGATGTTGTGTTCTACATCACCTCCTCCGCCCCACCGGGAAGCTACCTCGGCTACGTGGTTGTGAAATACCGGGATGAGTACGGGGATGAGGCATTCGGCCCGAAAATTTACGTAAGCGTTAACGTCAGCCCCGCTCCCGCTCTGAAAGTTTCAAAGGTCGAGACGTCGAATCTCGGCATCGGTCTCGTTGGAGAGGTGAAGCTCAGTTTTGCTCAGTCAGATGCTAGAAACGTAAAGCTCTACCTGCTCTCCCCAGACTCAACCGTCAGTCCAGTAACATCATCCTCCTACGTCGAAAGCTCCGGCGATACGGCAACGTTCAGAGTGAAAGTTTCAAACGACGCCGTTGCGGGAAATCATCTCCTTTACCTCGTCGAGACCTTTGACGATGATTTTGCGAGTGACCTTGTCAGCGTTGAGGAGTTTCCGATTTACGTCGCTCCAAAGCTCGCGGCGTTTCAGGTAGTGTCGGTTAGGAGTGATTTGAAGCCCGATTCGACAGGAGATGTGGTGGTTGAGCTCAAGAACGCCGGGAATGCTGAAATCTACAACGCGGTGGTCATGCTCGAGGTATCCCCGCCGCTCAGCATCGCAGGCACGGGAACTTTCGGCGGTATGCTCGGAGAATCACAGCCCGGTGAGTACTTCGTTGGAACGGTGAAGCCCGGAGATGTTGTTACCGCACGCTTCAGAGTTGATGTTGACAAGGATGCAGGCGAGGGAAGCTATCCAGCATCGATAAAGGTTAAGTACTACGACGAAAGCAACTACGAGCACACATCCAACTCCATTGTCGTATCCCTTGAAGTCAAGCCGTCTCCACCTTACATTCTTTACGCTGCGATTTGCATCGCTGCAATCGGTTTCATCATAGGCGCAGCAATCGTGAGGAAAAGAAGAAAGCAGTAAAAACTTTTTTAACCTCCTCTTACAATTTTCCCCATGCTTCCGATGAACCCAAAGCAGATGAAAAAGATGATGAAGCAGATGGGAATAGAAATGGAGGAACTCGATGCCGAGGAGGTTATTATCAGAACGAGTGATGAGGAGCTCATTTTTCGCAACCCTAACGTTTCCAAGATTTCCGCGAGGGGAGTTGAGACGTTCCAGATTGTTGGGGAGTATGAGGTTGTAAAGAGGCCGCCGAAAATAAGCGAGGATGATGTCAAGCTCATAATGGAGCAGGCCAACGTTGATGAAGAGACTGCAAGAAGGGCGCTTGAGGAGGCGGGAGGAGACCTGGCGGAAGCTCTTATGAAGCTGCAGGAATGAAGCCTCCGGTTGTTTTAACTAGAGGGAAGTACAGCTTCCTGGTTGACAGGTTTGAAGGTAAGCTCCACACACATCACGGTATAATCAACCTTGAGGAGCTTAGGGGAAAGGACTACGGGGATGAGGTGAGGACGCACCTCGGTGTCAAGTACAGGATTGCCCCCTTCAACCCGGCAGATTTCTTCAGGCACTTCAAGAGAGGTGCAACTCCAATCATGCCCAAGGACATAGGAGCGATAATTGCCTACACCGGCCTATCTCCGGACTCGCTGATTTTCGACGCCGGAACTGGGAGCGGAATTCTTGCTGCCTACCTCGCGTACTTCAACAAGTACGGGGAGGTTGTGACCGTGGAGAAAAGGTCCGACTTTGCTAAAATTGCGAGGGAGAACTTCAGAACTGCAGGATTGAAGAACATTCACCAGATTGTTGGCGACGCTCTGGCTGTTGCGGACTCCCTTAAGGTTGAGTTTGACCTCATCACTCTCGACATGAAGGATGACGTTGCCTTCATTAGGAAGGCGAAAGAAATTCTGAAGCCGGGAGGACACGTCGTTGTTTACAACCCCTACATCGAGGCTGCGAGGGAAGTTTATCTGGAAATGGAAAGGCGCGGATTCAAGGAGCTCGAAGCGTTCGAGTTGCTTAGAGTGGACCTAGACATCAAAAGAGTTGGGACGAGAACCTCAACGAAGGTCTGGCACACAGGCTACCTCGTTTTTGGAAGGTATCTGGGATAGAGGAAGCGGAAAAGCGTTGGGGAAAGCAGGCACGATATTATAGTGAATGTCACCAATGCGGTGCTCTCGAACTCGGTAATAACTCCTGAGGAGACTCCGATTGCCACACCGGCGATTGTAAGGCTCAGCTTCGTGGACTGAAGCATACCCATCGAAATCGCCCTTCTCAAACCGAAGTTTGAGGCAAAAATCAGGGATGGAATTCCCTTAACTGCAACAGATACGGCAAGCAGAAGGAGAATGAAACCAATCCCCTCTCCGGCCTGCGTGATATTGAGCTCACTACCCGTTTTGATGAAGAAGATGGGGATGAAGAATCCAAAACCCATACCGTAGAGCTTGTCGTAGAGCTTCTTTCCGCCCCTGAAGGTTATCGAAAGCAGAACTCCCGCAAGGAAAGCTCCCAGAATTGCCTCAACTCCGAGGAGGGAGCTCAGGCCAACGAAGAGAATCATGATGGCCAGGCTCCCTCTAACCCCGATTTCAGAAGGCTCATCCGAGAACCACCTCGATATGAAGTCAGGAAAGTGCCATATCACCAGCTTACCGAAGCGGTAGGCTGCGAGGAAAACAAGAATTATCAGGAAGGCAAAGGCTACCTGCAGGTAGCCAGTTATGAAGTAAATGGAAAGCAGAAACATCGTAGAGAAATCGGAAACCAGAGCGGTTACTATGTTCAGCTGCCCGAAATCCTCCTTTTCCAGTCCAATTTCCCTCAGCACAGAGACTACAACACCCACCGCCACGTTTGTAAGGATGATAGCGTAAAAGAGGTTTAATCCCATTAGAGCTGTTAACGCGACGCTGAGAGCGAGTGAGAGGGCGAAGAACGCTACAACCCTCTTTAAATGGCCGCTCTTCAAAACCACATCTGCGTCAATCTCAAGCCCGGCAAGGAACATGAGAAAAATGAGGCCGAAAAGTGAGAGAAATGAAAGCCATTCGGAAGCGTAGATTACGTTAAGGAAGCTAACACCGAAAATCATGCCGAGCACGATCTCAAGAACAACTGCCGGAACCCTTAGCTTGTCTGCGATTAAAGGGGAAATGAAGGCGATTAGGGAGATTAAAGCGATGGTGGCGAACTGCTCTACCTCACTCACTCTACCACCAGAACGGAAGACTCCTTGTCGAGAATTATTTTCCAGAGAATGTCTCTGTCAATGTTCCCGATGTCATTGGAGAGGGAGAGAATGACGAGGTCGTAACCGCTCTTGAACTCCTTTACCGCATCAACCATGGGGTTTCCCCTTGAGACCTCCACTTCGAGGTCCGTTTCCGTAAACTTGGAGAAGTGCTTTATCTGCTCCTCGTCGAGGAAAAGGGCCTTCGCTTTGCCAAAAAACCTCGAGAAGGCCTTGGCCATGCTGATTATCGTGTCCGGGTTGGAGGTGTTAACAAGAGCGAGAATTCTCCTGTAGTCATCCCTTCCCGACAAAACCAGAGTTGGAAAGCTTGAAACAAGCTTTTTCAGAATTTCTTTGTTCTTCTCGGTCAAGGTCGTAGCGATCAGGTCAAGCTCGTCGCTCTTTTTAAGGATGTTGATAGCCTCCTCAAGCTCTACGCTCTCACCATAGCCTTCAAGAGCGCAGGCGTAAGCGCCACCGACTTTTTCAAAGGTAATCAGGTTCGCTCCGAACTTCTTGGCTACCATCTCAGCCTCTCTGATTTCCCCTTCACCCATGTCTCCTTTGAGCAGCAGAATGTTGTCGAAGGGATTTTTTGTGGTTCTCACCTGCTCGCCGCATACAAGCCCCAGCAAATCTCCCGCCTTCAGCTCAAGGTCCGGGAATGGCTGTAAGACTTTTCCATCACGGAAAACGGAGATGACCATGCAATCCTCGCCAGCATCGTATTCTTTCAGCGTCTTTCCCTCCATTTCAGCCTCAACTTGTATCTCAAAGTACCTGTTCTTCCTGAAAATGGTTGACAGCAGAGCTTCAACCGAGCCGCAAATTTTTGATACTCCTTCAACCTCGTAAAGCCAGCACTTGTCTTCATCTGCGGCAACAGCATAAACGTCAAGTCCCAGCAGCTTGGCGGTTTTTGCAACCTTAATGTTGAAATTGTCGTTGTCTGCAAGAATTATTTTCTCTCCCATGTAAAATCTCGCGAGAATTTCAGGATTGGAGGCGTCCCCGTTTAAAACGTTGAATCCCTTTTCCTTCAGCCTCTCGGCTGAGTCAGGGTCTCTGTCTATGATTATGCAGTCTGGTAGCTTTGAGGCTATCCTTGCTGCTCTTTCTCCGGTTGATACGACAATGTACATCAGCTCTTTCTCCTCTTCATCCTCAGGAGGTAGTTAACGGCATTGATGACCGCATCGATTGAGGCCATCACTATGTCCTGTGCCGCTCCTCTGGATGTGAACGAATGCCCTTCATCGTCTTCAACCGTTACGTAAACCTCAGCAAGAGCATCGCTGCCTCCAGTTATGGCGTCCATTCTGAATTCCGTGATTCTTATGCTCTCCCCAACCAGAGATGTAACAGCCTTGAGGGAGGCGTCAACAGGCCCCACACCGATTGCTGAGGTGACCTTTCTGTGACCGAAAACCTCGGCGTTCAGAACTGCGGTTGGCGTGATTTTGTTGCCGGTCAAAACTGTAACCTCGTCAACGAGAATGGCCTTCTCTTCCCTCTTCAGTTCGCCTATGACCACTTCAGCTATGGCAAATAAATCCAGGTCTGTAACTCTCTTCCCCTTGTCCCCCATCTCCTTTACCTTCTCGAATATCTGGTTCAGCTTATCGTCGTCAAGATGGTAGCCGGCCTCCTCAAGAATCTTCTTTATTTGATACCTCCCCGCATGCTTTCCTATGACGATTCTCCTTTTATGTCCGACCATCTCCGGCGTAACTACACCCGGCTCGAAGGTTGAGTACTCTTTCAGCACTCCGTGGGCGTGTATCCCGCTCTCGTGGCTGAATGCGTTCTCCCCCACAATCGGGTGGTTTGGTGGCATCTTAACTCCGGTGAGCCTCTCAACGAGCTTTGAGGTCTCGAAGAGGTGCTCCGTTTTGATGTTCGTCTTTATCCCCTCGATTGCGTGGAGAATCATCACAACCTGCGCGAGGTCAGCGTTACCGGCCCTCTCCCCAATTCCGTTCACTGTCACCTGCACCTCATTGGCTCCGGCCATCACTGCCGCGTAGGTGTTCGCAACCGCCAGCCCGAAATCGTTGTGGCAGTGGACGTCTATCGGAACCTTGAGGTGCTCCCTCAGCTGCTTGATGAGCTCGTAAAACTTGAAGGGCGTCGCTACACCGACGGTGTCTGGAACATTCACGATGTCAACTTTTGCATTTTCAACGGCCTTGAAAATCTGCTTGAGGTATTCAACCTCCGTCCTTGTCGCATCCATCGCGGAGAACATGCATTTTACGCCGTGAAATTTGATGTACTCAACGCATTCGACCGATTTTTCAATAATCTCTTCTTTCGACATCTTTACGGTGTGCTCTATCTGTATTCTGGAGGTGGGGACGAAAATGTGAACCATATCAACGTTAGCGTTAATGGCAGCATCAATATCCTCCTTAACGATTCTCGCAAGACCGCAAATTTCAGCATTAAGGCTGAGCGAGCTTATCTCCTTAACCGACTCGAACTCCCCCTTCGTTGCTGAAGGGAATCCGGCCTCGATAACATCCACGCCGAGCTTGTCGAGTTGCTTGGCTATTCTGATTTTGTATTCAAGGGGGAGCGAAACTCCGGGCATCTGCTCTCCATCTCTCAGGGTGGTGTCGAAAACTCTGATTGTCGTCATCACTGCTGACATTAGGCTAAGCTGTAAATCGTTTTCGGTGCCTTAGATAACAATTTATCGAAATAAATAAAATTCTCGGCAACTGCTACAAATCAAATACGTATTCTTGTTGCAATTACTTGGATTTTACGTATTCTTGCAGTTCTATTTGAAAAAAGGTTTTTAAATCGGTGGCTTTAGCCTTAAAACTGGATGTTCAGCAAAATTCTTGTGGCAAACAGAGGGGAAATAGCCGTCAGGGTGATGAGGGCCTGCCGGGAGCTTGGAATTAAGACCGTCGGGGTTTACAGCTCTGCGGACAAAAGGGCCTTTCACAGGGTTTACGCTGACGAGTGCTACTACATCGGCAAAGCTGATCCAAGAGACAGCTATCTCAACATTGACAGAATCATTGAAGTTGCCAAGAAGTCTGGAGCGGAGGCAATTCACCCTGGCTACGGCTTTCTCGCGGAAAATGCCGAGTTTGCGGAAAGGTGCGAAGAGGAGGGAATCGTTTTCATCGGACCATCTCCTGAAGTTATACGCATCGCCGGCTCGAAGGTGAGGTCGAGAGAGAGCATGCAGAGGGCTGGAGTTCCTGTCATTCCGGGCTCACCGAAAATTGATACCGTTGATGAGGCGAAGGAGTGGGCGGAGAAGATTGGATACCCCGTAGCGGTCAAAGCTTCTGGAGGTGGAGGCGGAATAGGCATTGTAGTTGTCAACAGTCAAGAAGAGCTTGAGGAAGCTTTCAGAAAGTCGAAAAAGCTCGGTGAGAGCTACTTCAAGGACTCCACCGTTTACCTCGAAAAGTATCTTGCGAGACCGAGGCACATAGAGGTTCAGATTCTTGCAGACCAGCACGGAAACGTCATCCATCTGGGCGAGAGGGAGTGCAGCATCCAGAGGAGGCACCAGAAGCTCATAGAGGAGGCTCCATCTCCAGCGTTGAACGAGGAAATGAGGGAGGAGCTCGGAAAGCTTGCGGTGAAGGGAGCGAGGGAAATCGGATACACAAACGCCGGAACCTTCGAGTTTCTTTACGAGAACGGAAACTTCTACTTCCTTGAAATAAACTCAAGGCTTCAGGTCGAGCACACAATAACTGAAGTTGTTACTGGCATTGACATCGTGAAGTATCAGATTCGCATCGCTTACGGTGAGGAACTCAGGCACGGACAGGAGGATGTAGCCATTAGGGGACACGCAATTGAGTGCAGAATAAATGCCGAGGACCCTGTAAACTTCTATCCGAGAAGCGGACGGATTTTGCACTACAGAAGCCCGGGAGGAATTGGGATAAGGGTTGACAGCGGAATCCACATGGGCTACAGGATTCCGGAGGAGTACGACAGCATGATTTCCAAGCTCATCGCCTACGGCGAGACGAGGGAGGAGGCCATTGCGAGGATGAAGAGGGCTCTCTACGAGTACATCATAGAGGGTGTGGAAACGAACATCCCCTTCCATTTCGCTGTGCTCAACGATGAGGAGTTTGTTAGGGGCAACATCCACACGAAGTTCGTGGAAGAGAGGAACATTGCGGAGAAGGTAAAGGAGTACTTGAGGATTTTCAGGCCGATAAAGGCGAGGCTCGACGAGATATTCATGGAGAGCGAGTTTACATGGGAGGAAATATCCGCCATCGTAACTGCAATCGACGCATACGAGCAGGAACTGGAGCGCGGAATTGAAGAGAGAATCTGGCAGGCAATTTTCAGCCTGGGAGCCTGATTAAAATTTTCTTAACCGAAATACTCCTGCTCTATTTCTTCCATCTCCTCAATCGTGCCCTCCCTGACAATTTGCCCACTTGCGAGGATGTAGAACCTGTCGGCTACATCGAAAGCCATCTGCGTGTTCTGCTCCACCAGAAGGATGGAAATTCCAAGCTCCTCTTTGATCGTCTCAATTCTCTCGGCGATGTTCTCCACCACAATCGGTGCGAGCCCCATCGACGGCTCGTCGAGGAGCAGAAGTCTGGGCTCAAGCATTAAGGCCCTCGCAATCGCAATCATCTGCTGCTCTCCACCGCTCAGGTTCTTTGCCTTCTGCTTTCTCTTCTCCTTCAGATTGGGGAAAATGTTGTAAACAAAATCGAGCTTGTTGGAGTCTCCGGCAATAAGAAGGTTGTCCTCAACGCTCATCTCGGGAAAGAGCCTTCTACCTTCAGGGCTTATTGCGATTCCAAGCTTTATCCTTTCGTGGGGTTTGAGTGCGGAAATATCTCTGCCGTCAAAAACAATCCTGCCGTCTGCCCTGACAAGACCGCAAATGGAGTTCAGCAAAGTCGTCTTACCCGCTCCGTTGGGGCCGAGAACGGCTACGGCTTCGCCTTCATCAACGGCTATGCTCACGTCTCTGAGAACCTGAGCCTTCCCGTAGAAGGCGTTTAATCTTTCCACCTCAAGCAACGGCATACTTCCTCCCTAGATAGGCCTCAACAACGGTCTTCTCCCTAACAACCTCCTCAGGGTGCCCCTCGAAGATTATCCTGCCTGAGTTCAGCACGACAACCCTCTCTGCAACATTGAACAAATCTTTCAGCCTGTGCTCGATGATTGCTATCGACTGGCCGTTGTGGTTTATGCTCTCAATTATCCCCGCAAGGTCCCTAGCCTCCTTCGGGCTTAGCCCTGAGAAGGGCTCGTCGAGGAGGAGAAGCTTCGGATTTGGGGCTAGGGCAAGAGCTATACTCAGCTTTCTCAGCTCCCCGTAAGATAGGTTTGCTGCAAGCTCGTGCCTCTTCTCCCACAGCCCAAACTCTCTGAGGTAGTCGAGGTCATCCGAGACCGTGAGCATGTTCTGCTCAACCGTCATGTTGCTGAAAACCTTCACAATCTGGAAGGTCCTCACTATCCCCATCTTCGCCAGCTGGTTTGGCTTAAGGCCCGTTATATCTCTGCTCCTGAACCTTATTTCTCCTCTGTCGGGTTTCAGAAAGCCCGTGATGATGTTGAAAAGCGTTGTCTTGCCAGCCCCGTTCGGGCCTATGATGCCGACCCTCTCACTCTTGTCAATCTCAAGGTTTACACCCTCAAGCACGCTGCACTCCCCGAACCTCTTGTGCACGTTTCTGACTTTTAGCATGCTTTTTACTGTTTCGGCAAGGTTTAAATACTTTGCTTTGCTTATCCAAACCATGAGACATGCTAAAGCTGTGCTAACAGCCCTAATACTGCTTGCCGCTATCACATCGCTATGTGCGCAACCGGAGAAGGCTGAAAGGGATAAGGTGGTCATAGGCGTCATAGGGCCGATGGCCACACCCGAAGGTCAGGCGGAAGAAAAAGCAGTAAAGCTTGCCGCTGAGGAGATAAACGCTCAGGGAGGCATACTGGGATACAAGGTGGAGGTGGTGGTTGGAGACACCAAGCTCGACTCCAACACAGCGACATCTGAGTTCAGGAGGCTTGCAACTGTAGAGAATGCTGACGTAATCATCGGTGGCTTCTCCAGCGGAGTTATGACCGCAATGATGGAGACGATGGCTGAGACGAAGACTCTCTTCCTCTCAGATGCATCTTCTCCCGCTCATGCCCAGAAGGTGGAGCAGAATTACGAGAAGTACAAGTACTGGTTCAGGGTGTCGCAGAACAACGGCTCGACCTTTGCTCTCGACCTTGCGGACATGGTAAAGTTCCTCAGGGACAGCGGCTACGAGGTGAAGAAGGTCTACATAATCAGGGACGAGCATGTGTGGACTGATCCTGTCATGGCCGCTCTGAAGCCTTTGCTTGAGGAGATGGGTGTTGAGATTGTCAAGGACGTCAAGATTCCGAGGGGCTACTCTGAATATGAGCAGCTTATACTTGAAGCTGAAAGCCTCAATGCAGACCTGATAATGCCCATTCTGGCAATATCTGGAACGGGAGACGTTCTGGCCAAGCAGTGGGCAACCTTAAAGCCAAATCTGCTGCTCGCCGGACACGACCTCGCTCCGATTGACCCTGAGTTCTACGAGAAAACGAATGGAATGGCAAATTACGAGATTTTCCTCGCCGATGGCGGAGCGCTTGTGACAGCTCCTCCGACAGAAAAGTGCAGAGAGTTCGTTGAGGCATACAAGGCGAAATACGGCCACTACCCTGAATCCCACCAGGCGTACGGGGCTTACGACGCCGTTTACCTCTACAAGATGGTCGTTGAAATGGCTGCCAAGAACGGAGAGAAGGACCCCTTCAATCCAGACGTTCTGGTTAAATACCTGGAGAAGTTCGATGCCTCCAATCCGGTTAAGCTCACAAGAACTATCGCCTTCTACCCTAACCACGACCTGATGTGGGGCGATGACTACGTCCGCAACTGGATTTCGCAGTGGCAGGATGGAAAGCAGTACATAATTTATCCGCCTTCCGTGGCTAACGGAGAGCTCAAGCTGCCGCCTTGGATAGAAAAGTAGGCTGAGAGGGTATGATCGAGACGCTGGTCAAGATAGCCGTATTTGGTGCTGTGGTGGGGGGAATCTGGGGGCTCGTCGCCTCAGGATTCTCCCTAATTTTTGGTGTGTCGAGGATTCTGAACTTCGCCCACGGTGCAGCATTCGTCAGCTCCGCCTTTCTGGCATACGCTCTCATAAGCGAGGGGTACAACCTTTACCTTGCCATCCTCGCAGGCTTGCTGCTTTCAGCGCTAATCGGTTTGGCGGTTTACGCATTAACAAAGCCTGTGAGGGATAGGGAGGTCATGGTTATCATCCTGACGCTCGCATTCGCCCTTCTGGTGTAGCAAGTACTCTTGGTTTTGTACGGGGACAGAGGCGTATCCATCGAGCCATTTGTAAGCGGGTTTGCAGAGATAGGGGGTGTTAAGGTTACCTATATGAGAATTCTTTCATTTGTCCTAGCGGTCCTCTGCCTCACTGCGCTTGAGGTTTTTGTGACGAGAACCAAGCTCGGAAAGAAGGTTATAGCTACAGCTCAGGACAGCAGAGCGGCCATGATGGTAGGGATTGACATCGAAAAGATATTTCTCCTTGTGATGGTTCTTTCATCCGTCCTTGCAGGATTCGCTGGGATTCTCTACGCCCAGATATTTGCAGTCAGTCCCGAAGTCTCCCTGAGGGCTTTAATTTACGCCTTCGCCATCGTAATTCTCGGTGGGCTTGGCAGCCTTAGGGGCAGTGTTGTTGCATCGTTCATAGTGGGATACATTCTCGTGACGACGATAACCTTCCTCGGAGCGAGATGGTCCGAGTTCGTGATGCTTCTAACGATCGTGGCGATTCTAATTGTCAAGCCAACGGGTCTGTTCGGGGTGGAAGAATGAGGATAACAAGGGCCTTTAACGCGCTGGCTTTGATTGTCGCTGCGGTCATGCCGTTCATTCTTCCGGAGGCGTACCTTTACATCCTCGGCCTCGCGTACATTTTCGCAATAATGGTTATCAGCTGGGACCTCATGGTAGGCTACACGGGGCAGGTGAACCTGGGCCACACAACCTTTGTGGGGCTTGGAGCTTACGTTGCAGCAATTCTGCAGACTCCTATAAGGGCGGGGCTGTCGCTGCATCCGGCATTGGCAATAATAACCGGCGGTGTTGTTGCGGCAGGAGTTGGGCTTTCAATTGGTATTATCACGCTCAGACTCAGAGGCTACTACTTTTCCCTGGTTACGGCAATACTTCCGCTCGTCTTCATGCAGACGGTCTTCATCTGGAGGGAGCTTTTTGGTGGTGAGGAAGGATTTGCGATAGAGAACACGATGCTCACAACAACCGTGGAGAAGTACTACTTCAGCCTTGCAGTTCTCGTCGTGTCCTTAGTCGTAATGAAGAAGGTGGTGGACAGCAGGATTGGGCTGAGGTTTATGGCTTTGAGGGACAGCGAGGAGCTTGCCGAGAGTCTGGGAATAAACGCGACCAAATACAAGGTTCTCGCCTTCGCGCTAAGCTCCTTCTTTGCGGGAATTGCTGGAGCGATGGTCGTTAACTACCGCGTTACCGTAAGTCCGGAGCTTTACGGAGTACCTTTGATGCTGCTGATAATCCTCTCAGCCGTTCTCGGAGGACTGGGGACTCTTTACGGCCCTCTTGCTGGAGCCATAGTAATTTACCTTGCGAAGAACTGGTGGCTCGGACAGATCATTCGAACGCTCTCTCTCCCTATAAACGACGACATCGTCCTCTACGCCCTTCTGATAGCCGTCGGAATTCTGATGCCGGAAGGTCTTTACCACAAGGTAAAAGTCAATAAGCAGAAGTAAAACTGAGATTATGGAATGCCTTGACTTGCTGTTCAGAAGGGTCTCAATAAGGAAGTTTACGCAGGATGACGTTGACGATGAAATTCTGATGAAGATTCTGGAGGCTGGAAACGCCGCACCCTCAGCCGGAAACCTTCAGGCAAGGGACTTTGTCGTCATCAGAAACCCCGAAACTAAAAAAAGGCTCGCCATGGCCGCTCTGAAGCAGATGTTCATAGCTGAGGCGCCCGTTGTTATCGTTGTCTGCGCCAACTATCCGAGAAGCATGAGGGTTTACGGGGAGAGAGGGAGACTTTACGCCGAGCAGGACGCAACGGCGGCAATCGAAAACATTCTCCTTGCTGTCACCGCTTTGAACCTCGGAGCGGTTTGGGTGGGAGCTTTCGATGAAGAACAGGTATCTGAGATTCTGGAGCTGCCCGAATACGTGAGACCTATGGCGATAATTCCAATTGGCCACCCAGCGGAGAATCCGTCTCCAAGAAACAGGTATCCGGTGAGCATGCTCACGCACTTCGAAAAATGGTGATTAGAGGGTGCTCATCCTCTTGACCTCATCAAAAACTCCAACCACTTTGTAGAAGGTCGTGACCTGTTTCAAGTCCAACAGGTCCTCTTCCCTCAGAGGCGCCTCTACCTCAACGAAGAAGACGTAGTCCCCCAGACCCGTTCCGGCAGGCCTCGATTCGAGCTTTCTGAGGTTAAACCCCTTTTTGTGGAAGACCTCCAGCACATCCTTCAGTGCTCCCGGCTTATCTTCAACTCCGAAGAAGAGGGAGGTTATCTTCCCCTCACTCCTTCCCGACCTTCTTCTTATGAGGTAGAACCTCGTTATGTTCCTGCCTTTCAAATCCTGTATTCCCTTTCTGAGCACGTGCAGCCTGTAAAACCTTGCGGCGTTCTCAGACATTATCGCTGCCGAATAGTCATCGAGCATCCTCGCTGCATCGCTGGTTGATGTCGTGTATCTTATCGCAACCGACGGCAGGTAGTTGTTTATGAAGCCCATGCACTGAGCGACAGCCTGGGGATGGGAGTAAATTGTTTTTATCTCCTTCAGCTCTATTTTTCTCTTTGCAACGAGGCAGTGGTTGACCTCAAGCTTAGCCTCTCCGAAGACCTCAACATCGTGGTTCAGCAGAGCATCGATGACCGGCAAAACCGTTCCGTTGACGGAGTTCTCTATCGGAACAAGGCCGTAGTCCACCTCACCGCTCTCAACGAGCTTGATTATTTCATCTGTGGTGGAGCAGTAGCGAAGCGGGACGCGTGAGCCAACGAGCTTCAAAGCCATCTCCTCGCTGAAACTTCCCTGAGGACCGAGAACGGCGATTGTATACTTCACTCCCGCTACCTTGTACTCCTCCTCCTTTGCGAGGCTCATTATTCCCTCAAAAATCTCCTTCAGCTTAACCGGATTCAGTGTAGTTTTCGACATAACCTCCCAGAGCTTCTCCTCCTCCACATCCTTCAGCTCAATCGGCTCCCCCCGCTCCATCTTTATCCTCGCAATCTGCCTTGCCGCGTCGATTCTCCTCTCTATGAGCCTCAGAATCAGCGAGTCTATGGACTTTATCAGCCCCCGAAGCTCCTCTATGCTTTCAGCCTTTTTGGTGGCTTTGTAGGATTCGAGGATAATCGTGCTCGACTCGTAGTCGGTGTAGATTTTTCTCAAACTCTCGAAGATTTCTCTGAAGCTCTCTCTGTCCTTCATTTTTTCGTGCAACTCCATAGCCCTTCTGAGATACTCCTCCCTGACATCCTCGGCGTTCTTCTGAATCTGGAAATACATCTCCCAGTTCTGGTTTATTATTCTGCTTGCGAGCTTGTAGAGGACGGTGAAAATCGGTGATGCGTATTTGAGCTCTTCCTTGCCGTACCTGAGAAAGTCGGCCATTGAAACGAGAGCGAAGTGAGCTATCCCCTGAATCTCGGCCATCTTCCTGTCGTGCTCCTCAACGTCGAGCCTGCTGAGCACGGCTCCGCATTTCCTGAGCTCCTCGAGGATTACCTTCTCCTCCTCCCTTCCCGACTCCCTAACGACTATTACGTTTGAGAGGGAAATCTCGCTGTCCCCGCCAAGCATCGGATGGATGCTCAGGAAGTCGAATCCAGATTCCTCAAACAGCGGAACGGAAACCTTCTTGACAGACGAAACGTCCACAAGCAAGGCCTCCTTTTTCGCCTCCCTCTTTATGTGCTCTAAGGCCTCTTCAAGAGCATACATGGGAGTGCAGACGAATATGACGTCAAAACCTGAAATGCTGTTTGTGTCTCTCTTCATCTGGTCTATGTCGTATCCCCTGACGTAGTATCCCTTGCCGTAGAAGATGTCTCTGAAAAGCTTTCCCATGTTTCCAACGCCGTAGATAAGAATCTTCACAGAAATCACCCCAGCCTGCTGATTATTTCCCTCGCATCATCCAGGCTTATCTGCCCAGGCGCCTTTGGGCTTCCAACATAGCAGTAAATGAATGGAGAGCCTAAGTAAGCTGCGAGGACGCGCGTGAAGCTAAACCTCTCCCCCATGAGGAAAGCTACAACGTCATCGTAATTCGTGAGGATTCGGACGATGGTCTCAACGTCCCTCTTGCTTTTTCCCATCGTGGCTATTTTCACCAAATCCCCCCTCCTGCCCTCAACGATGCCTTTGAGCTCGGAGTAGTCTGGAGTGCGGATAAAGTTGTGGTAGGATTCGATTATTCTGCAGTTGAAGTCAAAGGCCGAGTCCGGGAGGTCGCTTTCGAGGTCAACGTAATCGGGGTTGAGCGAATCAAAGGCTCTCTTCATCTTTTCAATCCTCTCCCTCTCATCACCCTCGAACTTCCCTCCGTCCGAAACCCTTCTGCACGTCAGAATTTTCTCTTTATCAACTCTGGCACCGCTAAAATCGAAAAGGTCGATTCTTAGCTCGACAACATCAGCCTTCTCAGCTAATTCGAGCTCCTCCGGACTTGAAAGCGTTGCAACAAGCTTCATGCTATCTTTCCACGATAAACTCGTCAACCTCAACTCCGAAGTGCCTGGCCTTCTTTCCCAGCCAGACAAGAATCTCGTCTCCGGGCTTCAGCTCGGCAACTGAAACGTGCTTTCCGTCCGGGGCAACAAGCTTTATGGTTTCGGCATTCTGCAGAATTACGCTCCCCTCAACGCCGTCGACCTCAGCCCTGATTAGAATCAACGGCCTCCTCTCAATTTTTACTCTCCCAACGTAGCTCTTCCTCACCGCTCCATCGAATTTTACAACCTCAACCTCATCTCCAGCCTTAAGCTCAGCCAGATATCTGGTTTTATCCCCAACCTTCAGGTAGGCGTTAACGCTGCCTGCATTAACTCTGAAAGGTCTCGAAGCAACGTACTCGCTCTCCTCGCTCTCGCTGGCGACGAGAAACATGAATGATGCCTGGTTCCCGACGAGCATACCCTCTCCCGGAGTCATTAGGGTGACGGTGTCTATGCAAACCCTCTCCCCAACTCCGAGAGGTCTGATTTCCTTAACTCTTGCCCTCACGAGCTCAACCCTCTCCCCTTCTTCCTTAACAACCTCGTAGAACTTCCTCAGCGTCTCTCTGTCCCCGCTAACCGCTATTCCATCAGCCCCCCTTTCGAGGGTGGTCAGGGCAAGCTTCGCATCCTCGATCGTATCGACCGCAGCGATGACCTTCCCGCTTTTCTTCATTGCCACGATGTTCTCGAGAGGAATCACCTTCCAGTCCTCGAACTTCAGAACGACCACTTCCCTTTGCAGCGCCCTTTCCTGATCCTCTGCGGAGGAGATTTTAACGACTGCATCCTCAATTGGTACAATTTTCATTCTTCCGAGCTTCTCAGCTCTCTCAAGAAAATCCCTCCTCACGAGCGCCCCGTCGAATCCGATTTCTATCGCATCCTTCAGCATCTCCTTCGCTTCATCCCAGCTTTCGCTTTCAGCCAACAACCATATTTCCTTCATACTCCATCACTTCCTCCATATGCATATTGCCATGGACTATCATGTGCAGTGCTTTGGCAATTCTCACTGGATGGTCGCTGTTAAATACGTTTCTCCCCGCAGCCACTCCCGCAGCACCTTTTGCAATTGCATCTTCTACCCTCTTCAGGAACTCGTGCTCGCTTCCCTTGCTCCCCCCAGCTACGACGACGGGAATATCGCACACCGCAACGACCTCCTCGAAACTCTGCACGTATGGAACCTTCAGAATGTCAGCTCCGAGCTCGTATCCGATTCTGGCCGCATGCCTTACGGTTTCAGTGGTTACATCGATGCTACCTCTCGGATACATCATCGCCAGAAGGGGAATCCCGTAGTCATCGCAAATCTCTGAAATTGTTCCTGCCCTTTCTATCTGCTCAGCCTCCGTTTTGCTGCCAATGTTTACGTGAATGCTCACAGCATCGGCCCCAAGAGCGATTGCCTTCTCAACGCTCGTAACAATTCTCTTGTCGTTCGGATCAGGAGCGAGGGAGGTTGAGGCGCTGAGATGGATGATTAAAGCTGCATCAATATCTGCAAGAACTGCAGAGCGTTTCGCGACGCCTTTATGCACTATGACTGCGTCGATATAATCCTGCACCTCCTCAACGACTCTATCCACTTTTTCAATCCCTTTTTCCGGTTTCGTTATCCCGTGGTCCATCGGGAGTATTACTGTCCTTCCGTTTTTCATTATTCTGGACATCCTTCTTCTTTTACCTAACATATAAAACACCTCTTATATTTTTAGAGCATAAACCCATACACAAGCACGGAGCCACTGCAGAACACCTCCCGCTAATTAGAAGCTAAACCAGTAGCCAAAGCTAAACCTAAAATAAAATCCAAACACCCTGCTTTTGGCTACACCATGCATTGGAGGAAGGTTTAGCAGCATGTATTTAAGCTTTTCCAATTTTTGATTTATCTATCGAAAATTTTTTAAGTTTTAAAAATTGTGAGCCCTCATGAAAAAAGTAGTTCCAATACTGGTTTTACTGGCCGCTCTGCTTCTGCTCGGTTGCACTCAGCAGGCAGAGCAAAAGGAAGAAAAAGCTCAGATAAAGCTCGTGGAACCGGGCTATCTGACTGTGGGGAGCGATATAGCCTATCCGCCTTTTGAGTTCACAGACGAGAAGACCGGAGAGTACGCTGGCTTCGACATCGACCTCATGAAGGAAATTGCAAAGAGGATGGGGCTCGAGGCAAAGTTCGTGAACACTGCATGGGACGGCATCATTCCGGGCCTGCTGGCTCACAAGTACGACGTCATCTGCTCTGCGATGACAATCACGGAGGAGAGGGCAAAGCAGGTTGACTTCAGCGACCCGTACTTTGAGGCTAAGCAGGTGATTATCACAAGGGCCGATGAGACCGACATTCAGGACGTCGAAGACCTCAACGGGAAGGTCGTTGCGGTGCAGCAGGGAACCACGGGAGACTTTGCAGCTCAGAGACTTAAGGATGAGAAAGGAATCCAGCTAGAAATAAAGAGGTTTGAAGGCACACCCGAGGCTCTGATGGCTGTACAGAAGGGAGATGCTGATGCTGCCATCATCGACAACTTCGTAGCCTACATTGCAGCAAAAGAGAATCCTGGACTTTACCGCATTGTCGAGTCCGACGAATTTGCACCCGAGTACTACGGTATTGCTGTGAACAAGGATAATCCTGCTCTGCTGGAGAAAATCAATGAAGTTCTCAAGGAAATCAAGGAAGACGGGACCTACGACAAGATTTACAACAAATGGTTTGGAGAGTAACAAAAAAATTTTTTATATCCCTCCTTTTTTTAAGGCTCAATGGCAGCTATAAACCAGTTCGACATTGACCTATTCATACGGATACTTCCCGACCTCGCATTCGGGGCGAGCGTGACGCTGAAGCTAACTCTAATCTCCATTTTCTTCGGACTTATCATTGGCACCATTGCCGGCCTTGGAAGGGTTTCAAAAAATCCCCTGCCCTTCGCAATCTCTACTGCCTACGTGGAGGTAATCAGGGGAACACCTCTGCTCGTGCAGATACTCATCGTCTACTTCGGCCTTCCAGCCATCGGCATCAACCTCCAGCCAGAGCCAGCCGGAATAATTGCGCTCAGCATCTGCAGCGGTGCCTACATTGCCGAAATTGTGAGGGCAGGAATAGAGTCGATTCCAATCGGCCAGATGGAGGCTGCAAGAAGCCTCGGCATGACCTACCTTCAGGCCATGAGGTACGTGATTTTTCCGCAGGCTTTCAGGAACATTCTGCCTGCCTTGGGCAACGAGTTCATAGCCCTGCTGAAGGACTCTTCGCTGCTGTCGGTCATCTCCATTGTGGAGCTGACAAGAGTGGGAAGGCAGATAGTCAACACGACCTTCAACGCCTGGACTCCCTTCCTCGGGGTGGCTCTCTTCTACCTGATGATGACCATCCCCCTCAGCAGGCTCGTAGCATACTCGCAGAAAAAGCTTGGCACGTATCAGGTGAAGTAGTTACAAGTTTGACCTAAAACAGTAAAGGTTGCATGTGGGCCCGGGCATCGAAGATTTTCAAAAGTTCCAACCCACATTCAGAGCTTTTCTGACGTACCCGACACAGAGCCTTCGGTTTTACCCTCCGGCCCCATGTGTTCCGTCACTCTTCTTTGCCCGGTTTGCCCTGCAACAATAACTGTTTGGCCTGAGGGCATATAAAATTTTTGTTTATTTGTCATGATGAATTTAAGTCCCCCTTTTAAGTCCCCTTCAGGATCTTCGAGAGCAGGACGTCGTAATCAGCTCTGCTGCCGGCGTTTCCGTGTCCCGGGTAAACCCCTGAGAAATTCAACCCTGAAATTTTTCTTACTGATTCGACATACTGGCTGTAGTCGGAGCAGAAGCTTTTTGGAGAAAGCGATAGTCCTTTCCTGCCCCTCAGCAGGTCTCCGCAGTAAAGGTTTCTCTCATGAAGAATGCAGATAACTGCCGGGAGTGTGGCCGGGTGTGTGGATGATGGTGGCGTTGATGTTCAGCTTCTCAATGCTTTTCAGATCTTCTGGAGGTTCAGCCCTGAATATTCTCTCCCCAACTCTCGCCAACAAGCCGAGAAAGCCAGAATACATCATTCTCTTCTCTCCAAGGATAAAGGGGATGTCTTCGCTGTGTACATAGACAGGGCATCCGAACTCTCTCTGCAGAGCGCTTGCAGCAGCGTAGTGGTCGAAGTGGGCGTGGGTGATGATTATGCCATCAATCTCCTTCAACTGCTTTGAAATTAGCCCTTCATCTGTCCCCGCATCAATCAGGTATGTGGAATCTCCATCTTTTATGAGATAAACATTGCAGCCCTTTGACTTAAGCTTCACAAAAGAGTGTTATGTTTGAAGTTAAAAAATTTTACAGCTAAAAAACTCTTATACTCTCGATAAACCTCAGCCTTTTCGGCAGTGGCGGGTGTGTTGAAAGGAACTCCTGAATGGGGCTGACTTTCATGTTCTTCAGCGCTTCAATGTCAGCTCTCGTTATTGGCTCAGCCACCGCATTGGTGAAGGCGTAGATGAAGAGAGTTCTGAACTTGCTGTCCTGGATGGGGGCGAGGTAGTCGGGGTAGCGGTGGTAGAAGAGGTGTATCTTCGCCAGACTCCTCTGCATTGCATCCTTGTTTGTCGCCCTAACTCCCTCGAAGTCCGCATAGTACTCTCTGAGCCTGCTGAAGGCGAGAACGAGAATCTGGACTATAAATGAAACTATAACTGCTGCAATGCCAATTGCTGCGAGCTGCGCTCCCCTCCTGTCGTCCCTCATTGAGGAGTGGAGCAAGGCGTAACCGAGGTAGAAGATTACTGAGGGCAGCAGGCCGAAGAGGAGCATCACGGCATTGTCCCTGTGCTTGTGGTGGCCGATTTCATGACCAATGACTGCCTCAAGCTCCTCCTGGCTGAGCATCCTCATCAGCGACTCTGAAACCGCCACGAACTTTCCCGTCAAAAAGTTTCCGTAGGCGAAGGCGTTCGGGGGACTTCTCACAACCACCGCCTTTGGCGGCTTTACGTTCAGCCTCCTCGCAACGCTGTTCACAACCATCTGCAGCCTCTCGTCTCTCTGCGCTCCGTAGCTGAGGTTGATGATGTAGGGGGAAAGCAGGTACATCAGCAGGTTGATTATCAGCAGGAAGATTATAAGCCCGTAGAAGCTGATGTAAACTCCAGCGTAGGCCAGTATGAGGTAGATTATTGCTGCCGAAATGGCGAGAATCATTCCGGCGAGAAGCACCATTGACGTGAAGAGCGAGAACTTCCCTGAAACTCTGCTGGCCACTTTGGGGGCGATGGTGGAGGCTAAGAGCAGCATTACGAAGTAGCCCAGCACGGCCAGCATCATGTACACGGGGTCGAAGAAGTACAGCATCATGTTAGTTTATTGGCTCTTGCGGTATTTATAGTTTAAAAGGTGTCCGCTGATTTCAAATCCCCAGTCCCCCATAAACAGCACAACCAAAAACAATAAAAACAACTTCCCGAACATATGTTCGATGAAGCTGCTTGAAGGAATTGTGGTTATTGCTGCCATGTTGGTTCCGTTTGTTGCGATAAGAAGCCATGACATGACCACTTACCTTTACTGGACTGCTGTAACTGCTGCATACCTTTCATACTTGACGATTAAGAGGTGGTGAAGTTGAACGAGTTTCTTTACGCCTTTATAGGTTACATAATCATCGGAACTGCCATTGCAATAATGGCGATGAAGGGGCTGAGAACGCAGGAGGAGTACTACATAGCTGGCAGAAAAGTTAGCGGTGTCATCTCAGCCCTTACTTATGCAGCAACCACCTACTCCGCCTTCATGATGGTAGGGCTCGTGGGGCTGAGCTACTTCTCAGGCGTGGGAGCTTTGGGATTCGAGCTTTTCTACCTTGTCGGCACTCTCTTCCTCCTCTCCTACTACGCTCCCAGAGTTTGGGAAATGGCAAAGGAGAGGGGCTACGTCACTCCGGGTGACATGATTGCAGAGAGGTACGGCAGTGAAGTGGCTAAGCTGATGGCCGTAATCGTCTCAGTTGCATTAATCCCCTACATATCTGTCCAGCTAATAGGGGTGAGCCTCATACTCAGCAAGACCAATGCAATGAGCTTTGAAGCTGGCATTGTGGCTTCAGCAATTCTCATCGCTCTTTGGGCCTTCCTCGGTGGACTCAGGGGTGTGGCGTGGACAGACGCCCTTCAGGGAGTCTTCATGCTGCTGATGGCAATTGCAGCCATACTGTGGGTTCATCAGTATGGCTTCGCCGAAAAGGATTTCTTTACAGAAGTTTCAAGGCTTGGAGAGCTACTGGTTGTTCCAAACAGCATCTGGACGCCTGTGAAGTTCATATCCCTCACGCTTCCGTGGTTCTTCTTCGCCCTCACAAATCCTCAGGTATTCCAGAGACTTTACATCCCGAAGGACAGGTCAGCTTTGAGGAGAATGGTAATTCTCTTCGGCTTCTTCGGCCTCATCTACACCGTAATAGTCACGCTCATTGGCCTTGAGCTGAGAACCATGACCGAAATGGGTGCTTTCCCCAAAGTCCCCGACAGGGATGCGGTAACGCCGACAATGCTTGCAATGATGCCCCCTCTGCTTGGAGCCGCAATTTCGCTGAGCATCTTTGCTGCAGCAATCACCACTGCAAACTCCATAGTCCTGACGCTCTCGTCGATGATAACGAGGGATTTGCTTGGCAGTGAGAAGGTGGGGAGCGGGAGGGTATTGATAGTAATTCTGACAGTTGCCGTAGCTCTGTTCGCCTACTCAAGGCCCGGATACATCGTTGAGCTCAGTGTCTTAAGCTCAACAATACTCCTCTGCCAGCTTCCCCTGATACTGGGTGTTTTCCACCTTAACAGGGGAGGAAGGTTGGCGGGAATTGCAACGCTTTCAGCTGGATTCATAACCGCAGTTGTTCTGAGCTTCCAGAAGCTCTCGCCCCTCAGCATTCCAGCTTCGGTCTGGACCTTCATAATCTCCTTTGCCGTGTTCCTCGCCCTATCATCCAGCGAAAAACAGCCCTAATCAGAAGAGGACTTCCAGACTTTGGGATACACTCCCCTCTCCATCATCACTCTCTGAATGTCCGCAGCAATTCCTTTTTTAAGCCTGTAGATGTCTTCTGCATCCATTAAAGCTCTGCCAATTGCCACCAGCTCGTTTTTCAGCGTGAAGATCGCCACAGTGCTGTCCTTCTTAACATTCTTCTCCACGTAAGCCACTCCCCTCACTGAAAGATTCGCCCCATGGCAGATGGCGTCAACAGCGGAATCTTTGATGACGATTTTGGGCAGCTCTGCAGCAGCAACCTCCATCGGCTTGATTATCTCCCTTAAATACTTCTCTTCTCCCTCCTCCTTCCAGAAAACGTAAGCATCAAGCAGGTCCTGCAGTGTGTAGCACATGTCCTCTCCAAATTTCCCCGTCCGAGTTCTTCTTAGCTCCTGCATGTGCGCCCCAGTGCCAAGCACCTCTCCGATGTCCCTGCAGAGCTTTCTGATGTATGTTCCAGATTCAGTAACAACTCTGAAAAGCACGTCCCTGCCCTCCATCTCCAGAAGCTCCATTTCGTAAATCTCCCTGATTCTCAGCACTTTTTTAACCGCAGACTTGAGCGGGGGGCGCTGGTAGATTCTGCCGACGAAGAGCTTCATCACCTTCTCAACATCCTCCCTCTTCGCATCACCGTGAAGCCTCATGAGGCAGACGTACTCCTTGCTCGACTCCTGAAGGAACTTGACCATCTTTGTTGCATTTTCAATGAAAATTGGCAGAACGCCTGTAACTCTCGGGTCGAGAGTGCCTGCGTGGCCCGTTTTGCTGACATTGAGAATCCTCCTCACCCAAACAACCACCTCGTGGCTGCTTGGCCCCATGGGCTTGTCGATGCACACTAACCCCTTCCTGATGTACTCCTCCATCGGCCTCTTGGTGGGGTAGCATCCGTAGCTCTCATCCGTGCTTGCGTCATCCTTGACGTAGAAGTTTTCCAGTTTCACATCCTCCCTATTGCCTTGAACTTTTTAACTTTTTAGCCAGCTTTGAGGTGTCAGCATCGAAAACATTTTAAACGCTTTTTTTGTAAAGCCAGCGTGAAGTTCAAGTGTGTTCTCTACACCTGGGATGAGATACGAAAGCTGTGCAAAGAACTTGCAATGAAGGTCAGGGAAAGCGGCTACCAGCCTGATGCTGTTGTGGCCATTGCCCGAGGTGGATGGGTGCCTGCGAGAATTGTATGCGATTATTTGGATATCAGAGAGCTTTACAGCGTCAAAACTGAGCACTGGGATGTTGCAGAGAAAAGGGAGGAGGCTAAAATCACCCAGCCGCTGAATGTGGATGTAAGCGGGAAGAAAATTCTCATTGTAGATGATGTTGCGGATACGGGTGACACCATCAGGGTCGTTGTTGACCACGTCAACCAGTACCGCCCTGCAGAAATCAGAGTGGCTGTTGTTGACTACAAAACCACTTCAAAGTTCGTCCCGGATTACTATGCTGCAAAAATGGAAGCGTGGAGATGGATAGTTTATCCTTGGAGCGTCAAGGAGGAGCTAAGGGATTTGATTGAAAAGGTTAATGCTAAAACAGTTGATGAGGCTGTCAGAGCGCTCAAGGAGGAGTTCGACCTTGAGGTTGATGAGGAGCTTGTGAGGGATGTCCTCACCGACTGCTGACGTCGAAAAGCTGAGAAGAATCATCGAGGTTGCAAGGGGGGACAGGAGAGCAGATTTTGTTGTAAAAAACGCTCAGATTGTTGATTTAGTTAACGAAGAAATTTTTGAGGGAGATATAGCAGTTGCTGAGGGTTTTATTGCCGGAACTGGGAGTTACTCTGGCGTTGAGGAGTGCGAAGCTTCCAATCTTGTAGCTGTTCCGGGTTTGATTGACGCGCACACCCACATCGAGATGTCCATGCTCACCGTTTCAGAATTTGCGAGGCTCGTTGTGCCGAGAGGTACAACGGGTGTTGTTGCAGACCCCCATGAAATTGCTAATGTCCTCGGAAAGGATGGAGTAATGCTGATGCTGGAGGAGGCAAGGAGCACACCGCTCCGCTTCTACTGCATGGTGCCCTCGTGCGTCCCCTCTTCCCCCCTCGAAACGTCGGGAGCGAGAATAGGTGTGGAGGAGATAAGGGAGTTGCTCGAAGAGGAGGAGGTTTTGGGGCTTGCAGAGATGATGAACTTTCCTGGGGTTGTAAGTGCTGACAGAGAGGTGCTTGAGAAGATCGTCCTCGCCGGAATCGTTGATGGACACGCTCCGGGTTTGAGGGGTAAGAAGCTAAACGCGTACATTGCTGCTGGAGCATCATCGGACCACGAAACGACGTCATTTGAGGAGGGAAAGGAGAAGCTCAGGCTTGGCATGTGGGTTATGATAAGGGAAGGCTCCGCAGCAAGAAACCTGGTGGCTCTGAAAGGGCTGACGGGAAACAGGCACACGATGCTTGTAACTGATGGCGACAGGAGCGTTAAGGACATAATCGAAGAGGGCTATCTCGACCACGTTTTCAGAAGGGCAATAGAGGAGGGCATTGATGAAATAAAGGCTCTGCAGATGCTGACTCTCAACCCGGCGGAGTACTTCGGAATTAACGCTGGCCTGATAGCACCTTCGCGCCTTGCGGATATAGTTCTCCTCAAGAACCTCAGAAAGTTTGAGGTCAGGGACGTGTTCGTCGGGGGGAGAAGGCCAGAGTTCAAGCGTTTCAACCATCCCGAATGGGCAAAGAAGACTGTAAAGGCGAGAAAGATAACTCCCGAGAGTATTCAGCTCAAGACGGGGAGGGTAAGGGTTATAGAGGTCTATGACGGGGAAATTGTTACCGGGGAGGCTATAGAAGAAGTTCAAGGCGTTGATGTGGAGAGGGACATTTTGAAGGCCGTTGTGGTTGAAAGACACATCCGGAGTGGTAGGGTCGGAAAGGCTTACGTGAGGGGATTTGGCCTGAAAAGAGGGGCTATAGCCCAGAGCATCGCTCACGACGCTCACAACATCGTATGCGTGGGAGTGGATGACGGGAGCATCTGCGCGGCGGTGAACAGAGTCATTGAACTGCAGGGGGGAATAGTTGTTGCGGATGCAGAAGTCAGGGCTGAACTGCCTTTGCCGATAGCGGGAATCATGAGCGATGAGAGGGCAGAGAGGGTTTTGGAAAGGCTTTCAGAAATTGAGGAGGAAGTCAGAAAGCTCGGTTGCAGGCTGAAGTCCCCAGTTATCACCCTATCCTTCATCGCCTTACCCGTTATACCCAAGCTGAAGCTCACGGACCTGGGACTGGTGGATGTAGAGGCATTTAGGGTTGTTGACCTTCAAGCTGATTGACGCAGTCGATCTCGGGAGAATACTTCTTGATGTCGATAACCGGAGAGCCGTCGAGAGCGTCAAGCCATCTGACCTTCAGTCTATTCCTCTCAACCTCAAGAATCTCCACAACGCAGAGTCCAATCGGATTCGGCCTGCTCGGAGAGCGGGTGGTGAAGACACCCCTCTCTTCGGTCTCTCCGGGTGGCACAACTCTCAGCTTATCTCTGCTGGCTTTATCCATCCAGTAAAGCACGATGATATGGCGTAAGTTCTCAATTTTGTGCAATCCATCAGCGTATTCATCAAAGATGGCTATCTCCGAAACCGCATCGGAGAACCTCCCCTGTCTTGGGGCATCGTTTTGAGTTTTGAATGGCGATTTAACAACTCCTATGGGTTTCAGAATCATATTTTGACTCCCTCAAAAGCTTTTTATTCTTTTTGAACAAAGACAGCACGATGAAAGTCATAATAATGGCGGGCGGTTACGCAACGAGGCTCTGGCCGATAACCAAGAGCAAGGCGAAGCCCCTGCTGCCTGTAGGAACTAAGAGGATAGTTGACCACGTTTACGAGAAGGTTCTGAAGTTCAACTCACCCATTCTACTATCCACAAACAAAAGGTTCGAGGAGGACTTCAGGAAGTGGGCTGAGGGTAAGGACGTTGAGGTGGTTGTTGAGGACACGATGAGGGAGGAGGAGAAGCTTGGAGCAGTAAAGGCTCTCGCACAGGTTGTTGAGGGCATTGACGACGACTTCCTTGTTGTTGCCGGAGACAACATTTTCTCCTTCGAGCTTAACCCTATTGTAGAGCTCTTCAGGAAGAAAAAATCGCCTGTTACCGCCCTCTACGACGTTGGGGATTACGAGCTGGCAAAAAGGTACGGTGTGGCGGAGCTTGAGGGGGAAATTGTGAGAAGGTTTTATGAAAAGCCGGAAAAGCCAGCTTCAACCCTTGTTGGAATAGCTATCTACACTTTTCCGAGGGAAATAGCCGACTTACTCGTTGAGTATGTTGGTGGGAATGAGAGGAGCGATAACCTTGGCGATTTCCTCAGCTACCTCTGCCAGAAAATGGATGTTTACGGCTGCATCTTCGACAACGGAAACTGGTACGATGTGGGAAATCCCGACTCCTACATCGAGGCCTTCAAGTTTTACACTGACAGCTTCGTTCACGAGTCGGTGGAGGTTGCCAAGGCTGCTAAAATCATCGAGCCGGTTGTGATTGAAAGGGATGTGGTCATAAAGGGCAGGTCGATTGTTGGGCCCTACGCCTACATCGGCGAGGGCTGCGAGATCGACTCATCAGATGTGAGTGAGAGCGTTGTGTTTTCCAAGACGGTTTTGAAGAGGGTGAGGCTCTGGAGGAGCATAATTGATGACGATTGCGAGATCAGGAACATCGAGCTGAGCGGCTCGATAATTGGCGGGCATGCGAAGATTCAGAGAGGATGAAAGCCGCAATAATCGATGGATACGTTGACGAGCCTTCCTGTCTCGGAGTTCCGCCTTACGTAGCTCCCTATCCAAGATACATTTACGGGATGCTGAAATCGCTCGATTATGAGGCAACCTACTTCACAATCGACCACCTCAGAGCCCATCCGGAAACTGTCGAGAGGTTGAAGAAGTTTGATTTGGCTGTGATCATTGCGGGCATAGCTGTTCCCGGAAAGTATCTCGGAGGAAAGCCTTTGAGCAAGAAGGAGCTTTTTTCAATGGGGCTTGCTGAGAGAAATCTGCTCGTAGGCCCAATCACCCTCGAACTTTCGCAGAAGGAGTTGAGAATGCTTGAGGACGTTGAAATTGAGGTCATAGACTTCCCCTTCGAAAGGAAGCTTTTCGAGAGGCTTGGGGGAGAGAAGTTCAACCTCAATGCCTTTGCCGCTCGCGGTGCTGAGGTTGTGAGGCAGCATCCGGACTTTCCCCACATCATCTGCGAGATCGAGACCTACAGGGGGTGCTACTGGGGCAAGTGCAGCTTCTGCATCGAGAGAGTTCACAGCCTGTGGTTCCGAAGCCCTGAAGACGTGCTTGGAGAGGTAAAAGCCCTCTACGATTGCGGTGTTAGACACTTCCGTCTCGGAAGGCAGACTGACTTTTTCAGCTATCTGGGGGAGTTTGAGGGTGTTCCGAGACCGAATCCTGAGGCGATGAAAAAGTTTCACAGGGCGATATGGGATTTGTGCCCAAAAATCAAAACCCTCCACATCGACAACGTGAATCCGAAAACGATAGCGGAGCATCCGGAAGAGTCTGCGGAGCTTATAAAGACCATCGTAATGTATCAGACTCCCGGCAACGTGGCGGCCATGGGGCTTGAGAGTGCCGATGAGAGAGTTGTGAGGAAAAACAGCCTGGCAGCATCTCCGGAGGAGGTAATGTTCGCCATCGAGCTGATTAACAGATACGGCAGGCACCCCTCCTACAACGGTCTTCCCTACTTTCTCCCTGGCATAAACTTCGTCATAGGGCTGAAAGGGGAGACGAAGGAGACTTTTGAGCTGAACTACCGGTTTCTCGAGGAGGTTATGGAAAGAAACCTCCTTCTGAGGAGAATCAACATCAGGCAGGTGAAGATATTCCCCGGAACGCCGATGGAGAAGGAGGGGGACAGAAGGCTGAAAAAGCACAGAAAGGAGTTTATAGCTTTCAAAAACAGAGTGAGGGAGAACATAGACACGCCCATGCTGAAAAAAATTCTTCCCAAAGGTAGAAGGATAACCGACCTCAGAGTGGAGGTTGAGGGCAAAATCAGCTACGCGAGGCAGCTTGCTACCTACCCGATTCTTGTTGGTCTGGTTGGAAAGTACCCCAGAAATCTCTATGTTGACGCAAGGGTTGTCGATTACGGCCACAGGAGCGTTACTGCGGTTGAGGCCGACCTTGACGTAAACAAAGCCACCCTGGAGCAGCTTGAGTTTTTGCTCGGAAAGGTCGGCCGAGAGGTTTATATGAGGAGACCCATAGGAAGTGATGCTGAACTGGAAGCAATTGGTGGAAAGGAAGCCTTGGTTTACCTCAAGGTGGGTGGAGAATAATTAGAGACTATTTCCATTAAACTCTCGGCGGTGAATATGATTCAATTGTAAATAAAAAAAATTGAGAATGGAAAAAGCTTTATACGGAGAGGAATTAGCCAGAATTGGTGGTTAAATGAATATCTTTGACAATATTTTGAGCTCAGCGACAATATTTAAAAATAGAGATGTTTTAAGGCATAGTTACACACCAGAAAAGCTCCCGCACAGGGAAGAGCAGATCAACCAGCTTGCACTACTGCTCTCCCCCATGCTTAGGGGCGGGACTCCCTCAAACATCTTCATTTACGGAAAAACAGGTACGGGAAAAACCGCAACCGTGCTTTTTGTAGCCAGACAGCTGGAGGAGGCGAGCAGGAAGGCGAAGCTGAATGTAGCGGTACATTACATAAACTGCGAGATCGTTGATACCGCCTACAGGGTTCTTGCAAGCCTGGCGAGAAAGTTCGGCAGCAACGTCCCCATGACCGGCTGGCCTACCGACCAGGTTTATGAAGAGGTCAAAAAAGCTCTTGAGAGGAGAGGAACCAGAGTTGTTGTTATTCTCGACGAAATAGACAAGCTGGTTAAGAAGGCCGAGGAAGCTCTGTACGGCCTCACGAGGATAAACTCGGAGCTTGAGAATTCGAGCATCTGCATTGTTGGGATATCTAACAACCTGAAATTCAAGGAGTATCTGGATGCGAGAATTTTGAGCTCGCTCAGCGAGGAAGAGATTGTTTTTCCGCCATACAATGCAGAGCAGCTTGAGGACATTCTGCAGCAGAGGGCAAAGCTGGCTTTTGAGGACGGAGTGCTGGAGGATGGAGTTATCCAGCTCTGCGCTGCAATAGCTGCTCAGGAGCACGGTGATGCGAGAAAAGCCCTCGATTTGCTGAGAGTGAGTGCTGAGATTGCTGAGAGGGAAAGGGACAGCATGGTGAGGGTTGAGCACGTTAAGAAGGCCGTAAGGAAAATTGAGACAGACTACATGATTGAGACAGTAAGGACTTTACCGGTTCACAGCAAAATTCTGCTCTACAGCATGTCCTTGATTTCTGAGAACTCGCCAAAGTTCACGACAGGGGAGGTTTACTGCGTTTACAAGAAGCTTTGCGGAAAGGTTGGAGTTGACCCGCTCACGCAGAGAAGAATCAGTGATTTGATTTCTGAACTCGATATGCTCGGAATTCTGAACTCCGTTGTAATATCCAAAGGGAGGTATGGCAGGACAAGGGAGATGAAGCTTGAAGCTGACGAAAAAGTTCTTAGAAAAGCTCTTGAGGAAGATTACAGGCTGCAAAACCTCAGAAAATTCGAGGGGGAGCTGAAGAAGCTGGCGAACCTCAACTTATTCCAGTTTTAGAAAGACTTTTATTTTCTTTTATCAACTTTTCCTACCCGGCGTGCCCGCCAGCCATGCGTTCCCTGATTGGTGAGGGGAATTCCACTTGGCGGGCTACAATTTTTGCTTTATTGGAGCTTTTACCTATGTAAACCTCAACCCCTCCTGACCACGTAAATTGCATCGGCAAGCTTCTTGTCGAGGGCGAACTGGGTGTTTTCAATCTGAATAACAAAGGCGGGATAAACCCTTATGACCTTTAACCCAACACCGGGAATTATGCCTGCTGAGATTAACATCCTTGTTTCCCTGTCATCAGCCACGGTGTACTTGACTTCTGCCTCGTCTCCCGGAGAGAGCTCACTCAGCCTGTAGATGACCTTCTCCACCTCTGTTTCCTTCTCTATGCAGCAGTGGCCCTGAGGAATTTTCCTGCCATGCGGGCAGACCTGAGGATGTCCCAGTAAGGTGCATATCGCCTCCTCAGCCTCATCGTCAATTAGATGCTCGAACTTGCAAGCGTGCTCTTCAACATCCTTAAACCCCAAAATGTCGCTAAGGAGCCTTTCAGCAAGTCTGTGAAGCCTAACGATTTTCTCTGCCTTTTTCCTACCTTTATCTGTCAGCTTGATAATGCCTCCGTCAACTGTCAGCAATCCTTCTCTCTTCAGCTCTTCCAGTGCCTCTGTTTCCACAGAATCGACTTTAAGCCTTTTTCCTTCCTCCTCTGCCATCCATACATCTCTCAGGATGTTCTCCGCAGTTTCTGAAAGCTTTAAAACCATCAAACCACCCCCATCATAACAGCAGTGGCGTAGCCTGCAGTAAAGGCTATCGCCACAGACAGCAAGAATACAGCTATTCCCTGCTTTATCCCCCTCTCCTTGCAGATGATGCTGAACTGGGCTATGCAGGGAACAAAGAGAGTTAGAGTGACCATCGCAACAACAACCTGTCCGTAGCTCAGCAAACCCTCGCTGGAGATGTCAAAAAGTCCTGCAGCTCCGTAATCCCTCCTGAAAAACCCGTAAAGGAACACTTCGGAGGCTTTGGGTGGAAGTCCTATTGCGGAGACTGGTACACTCAGTGCTGAAACTATGATGTCAAAGGCGGTCGTTATTCTTCCAATCCAGATCAAAACGCTTATGAGGACAAAAATCGGGAGAACTTCCTTAAAGTACCACTCCAATCTCGAAACGGTTTTGTAAAACACATTTTCAGGCCTTGGGACCCTTATGGGAGGTATTTCCATGAAGAAAACTGCTCTCTCACCCGGAATCACCCTTGAGGAAATAAATCCCGCTATCAGCAGAACTGCAGTAACCACTGAGATCCATATCATCATCGCCCTGAAGTCAGGGGCAATTCCGAGCATCACGCCAAGCTGAGCGCTGCATGGAATGCCCACTGCAAGGAGAATCGTGGCAATAACCCTCTCCCTCCACGTTTCGAGAATTCTTGTAACAATAACGGCCATCGTTCCGCATCCAGTTCCGAGGAGAAGTGGGATAACAGCTCTGCCACTCATCCCGATTTTCTTGAAAATTCCATCCAGCAGGTAAGCCGTCCTCGGAAGAATTCCCGAATCCTCAAGAAGGGAGAAGGCAATGAAGAAGGTTGTGACTATGGGGAAGATTATTGCAATTGCGTATCTGATTCCGAGAGTGATAATGCCGTACTCTCCGCCGATAAGCTCCCTCAGCCAGTAATTAGGAATGTTCTGCTCAAGAAAGGTGTTCACGGCAGTGTTAACGTTCTCCTCAAACCAAGTTTCAATTAAGTCAACGAGAATCTGAGCTCCCAGAATGCCTGCGAGAAGGTAGATGAAGGCGAGGGACAGAATTGTTAGGGGAATTCCGAAAAGGGGATTGAGGGCGAGAATACCGATTTTTCTTGCAATGCTGCTCTCCACGTCCCTCTCCTCGATAACGCCATCGAGAATTCTTTCGGCATTCTCATAGATTTCCCTCATTATCTCGTAGGGGAGAAGATTGCTTTTGCTGACCTTTTCCAGTATCTGAGGATAATTCTTCTCCCTCTTAACGGCCTCAAGTGACACTGAGTCTTTCAGAAGGAGAAGAATCGCCAGTCCTCTCTTTGAAATGCTGTATTCTCCTTCAATCAGCCCTTCAACCTCGGATACAACTTTCTCAACCTGTGGGGAGATGCGAATTAACCTCTTTTTCTCTGGCTTTAAACCAATTCTCTTTCTTATTTCATCCTTCAGACGCCCAACTCCTCTCTTCTCAGTCGCAACGGTTTTCAGAACTGGAATGCCCAGTCTCTCCTCAAGCAGCTTCTCGTTTATGAAAATTCCAAACTTCTCGGCCTCATCAACGAGGTTCAGGACGAGTATGGTGTTGAACCCCGCCTCTACGAGCTGGAGGGTGAAGGGAAGCGCTCTCCTTATGTTCTTCGCATCAACAACGTGAACGACTAAATCAGCCTCCTCAAGCAGCTTTCTTGCCACCTCCTCCTCTCCCGTAACCGGAACGAGGGAGTGCATTCCCGGAGTGTCGATAATCTCCAGATCACCAAGTTTGGCAACGGCAATGTCGACTGTTGTGCCGGGGTAGTTGGAAATGGTCGCATACTTCCCGGTGAGGGCGTAAAATAGAGCGCTTTTCCCCACATTGGGGTTCCCCACGAGCGCCACCTTTTTTTCTGCAGTGACGGTTTCCGCTTTAACACTGTGACATTCCATTGGTTTTTAGGCTAACCTAAATTATTTAAAGGTTTTGGTCAAAAAATTCAAAACCGATTTTTTAATACAGAAAATTAAAGTTATTAACAACTTAGCCCTAAGCAAGCTGTGAAGTGTGCCGTAATCGTCGTAGTTGATGGTGTAAGCCACGGTGTTTTCTGGAGGCTTTTCAAAGCCGGGAAGCTCCCCTTTTTGGAGGAGATTTCAAAGGAGTCTCTTTTGATTGATGAATGCATCTCTGTCTTCCCCTCTGCCACTGTTAGCGGTCACGCTTCCATTTCAACGGCAGCATTTCCGGGTGAGCACGGGCTTGTTGGGCAGGCGTGGTACGACAGAGCGAAAGGGGAGTATGTGGGATACGATTTCGAGCTAACAATGCCCGACAACTGGATTGATGCTTCCACAAATCTTAACGATGAGCACCTTGTTGCGAAGACAGGCTTTGAGATGGCCAAGGATCTGGGTTTGAGAACATTCAGCGCTGATCTGGTGAGAAAGGGTGCAGACCTGAAGATGAGCTTCATATCTCCGGGAGAGGATAAAGGTGTGGCTGTTGCCAGCAAGCTCATGTTTTTGAGGAGGTTTGCAAGGCATAGGGGGAGAAAGAAGAGCTCTTTCTTGAAAAAGTTGATTTTGAAGCTTTTCCCGCTGCACGTTCTGCAGCATGAGATTGCTGTGAGGAACACTCTTAAGGCTGTGAGAGCTGGATACAGGTTTGGAGTGACGTGGTTCATGGAGACGGATGCCGCATCGCACCTCTTCGGGCCTGACAGCTTCGAGGGGGAGGAGGGTAAGCCTTTCATCTACGATTCTGCAGAAGATGCAATCAGAGATGCTGACGAAGAGCTTGGGAAGCTCTACAGGGAGCTTGAAAAGGATTTTGAACCAGTTATGGGTGTAGTTACGGACCACGGTCAGATGAGGCTTAAGGAGGGTGAGAAGTATCATGTTGATTTGGCAGAGGAGTTTGAAGAGTTCGGCCTCAACGCCTTCACCAACATAGATTACCACGAGTACAGGCAGAGAACAGGAAAGGAAGGTGATGCGGTTTTCGCACCAAGCGGTCCGAGGATGTGCCACATTTATGCTCTAAAACGGGAAGAAAAGGTTTTTGAAGCTCTAAGAGAATTCGAGAGTGTTGAGCACGTATTCTTCAAAAAGGATGGCGAAATTTACGTGGCAGACGAAAAGGAGGTGCTACCTCTCAGCGAATACGAGTTTGGCGAGGAGTATCCGATGGCCAAAGAGAGAGTTAAGGGTTTGTTGAAGAGCGAGAGGTGCGGTGACTTTGTTATTGCAGCAAGGAGGGGATATGAATTTGAGAGGGCAGACCACAAGGGGGCACATGGGGGGCTTTACTTTGAGGAGTCCGTTGGTTTCGGCCTAATCCACAAGCCGGGATTGAAGGAGGAGTGGAAAGAAAGGGGGATGATTACGGATATTTTACCTGCAGTCCTCAAGCTTCTCAGTTCTTAGCGTAGCATGCTAAGGGTTTTCCTTCGAAGATTGCTGTGAGGCAGAGGTTGCAGGATTTGCAGTCTGAGGCATCAACCTCTCCGTTCATCATCTTTTTCGGCAGGTAGGGATCTCTGATCAGAGGTCTGGACATTGAAACGAAGTCCACCTTTTTCAGCAGTTCCTCTGCAGTTTGCCTGCTTTTTATCCCTCCCACAGCCATTACTGGAATGCTAACAGCCTCCTTTATCCTGAAGGCGTATTCCCTGAAGTAAGCCTCCCCGCTCTTAGCAACCTTCTGACTGACAACGTTGTAGCGGTTGTGGTAGATGGATTCATACATTCCCCCGCTCACCTCAATGGCCTCAAAGCCAGCATCGTCGAGTAGCTTTGCAATCCTGACAGCCTCGTCAATTTCAAGCCCTCCGGGAACGAAGTCGCAGGCGTTCATCTTAATCATGACGGGGATTCTGCTCCTCTGCCTTATGCCATCGAAGATGTCGAGCAAAATCTTTGCCCTCTCCTGCCCGTACTCGTCCTTTCTTCTGTTGACATGGGGGGAGATGAACTCGCTTAACAGATAACCGTGGGCTGCGTGAAGCTGCACCGCATCGAAGCCAGCCTTCTCAGCCCTGAGGGCTGCCTTCACAAAGGCTTCTATCACTCTCTCAATGTCCTCTCTTGTCATCTCCCTCGGCTCAACTCCCGTGAAAGGGTCCTTTACCGCTGAAGGGGCAATGGCGTTGCCCAGAAAAGTCTGCCTTCCAGCGTGGGCAAGCTGTGCAACAAAGACAGCATCCTTTGCAGCAGCCTTGACGGCTTCAACCAGCTTTGACAACCCCTCGATGTGGCTGTCATCGCTTATGCCGGTCATCTTGAAGGAGGCTCTGCCATCCTCGCTCACGAACATGTAGCCCGTCACTATTGTTCCAACACCACCTTCCGCAAGCTTCGTGTAGAGCTCTATCATCTCCTCAGTCACAAAACCTTCCTTCGTGGCCATCGATTCTGCCGTTGCTGATCTGACGAGGCGGTTCTTCATTCTCAGGTGCTCAGTTTCTATAGGTGTGAAAAGCATGTAGCTTTTATTGATCGAGTATTGAAAAAAGTTCTGGTTTAAAGAGCGGTAGGATATGAAGATAGGCATATAGGTTGACGTAATAGTAAAAGTTTTTTTAAAAAGGTTATTTTTTTAAAATTAAGAAAACTGTCGCCGCCAAAATAACGAAAAAAGTTAATTACTTCAATTCTGTTGGTTAAAATAGTGAGTGTCGAGGAGATTTCAGAAAAGTTGAAGGTGGACAAGCTGGCAATCTGCTCGGATGAGATATCGACTGTTGGTCTGGAACCTGATTTAGCGGCTGAATTGAAAGAGCTTATTTACGTCCTCGTTCCAGCGGAGAGCTTTCAAGGTTATCTCGCCGTTGATGGGCAGTACGTGGTTTTCAGAAGGGATAGCAGAAAATGCGTTTTGGCAATCGTTGAGGAGGAGAGAGTTAGGTGGTGTCTCAGAAGACTTGAGGAGGTTTTGAATGGAAGCTGAATACGCGTACGTTGATGGAGAAGTAAAGGGAAACTCCAAAGTTGCAGTTTCGTATTTGAAAGCCATCAGAGAGCTCATCGAGAAGCTCGAAGTTAAAGAACTCGTTTTTGAGAGTGATGAGTATTCAGCGGTGCTTTTGAGTGAGCCTGTAATAATCTTCGTCAGGGTTAGGGGGGACATTTCCGCGGCAAAGGCCCATGCAAGGCGTATACTGAGGGAGCTCGGATACCTTGAGAAGGGCAATCTTGAAGAGGTTTTTGAGCTTGCGGAAAAAATTGAAAACATGCCCATTGAGGAAGTCGTGAAAATGCTCAGGAAATAAGCCTCTTAACCGTCCTGAAGCTCTCAACAATCTCTTTTCTCTTTGCAAAAAGAATTGGCAGCGAAAGAATGATGTAAATTGCCGAGATAATGTATCTCACTTCCACTCCCGGAAACAACAGCTGGACGATGAACAGCAGGAAGAGGGCTGAAGCTTCCTTCCAGCTTATTTTCAGGTCAAGCAGAATGGCAACTGCAAACAGTGATTGGGCAGCAGTTAACAGAACCTCCTCGCTCTGCCTCGCATCCAGAGGGAGGCTCTGGAGCTTGAATGCCGAGATGCTGTAGATGATTGCTATTGTTCCAATCAGAAGGGTCCACTGGTTGACTTTGGAGGAAATCAGGGCGTTCATTGAAGCTGAAACCCTGAATCTCCGAACGAAGTAAATCGCAACAATTAGCTCGGGAGACTCGCTGGCTAAGGGGGCAATCCATTGAACAGCGAGAAATTCATCAATCCCAGCAATTCTCGCCGTCTCAAGCAAACCTTCCGAGAAAGCTTCAACGCTCATCAAAATGGTAAAACCGGCAAAGAGAAACAGGACAACCACTGAAAGACGTCTTGTTTCAGTTTTCAAGCTGCAAAGGTAGGCTGGAACACCCCCAACCTCCACTTCTTCTCTCTCAGCCTTCGTGGAGAGGTAGATGTAGATGGCATACAGAGAGACAAAAACAAGCGCATCGAAAGGTGAGATGTGTCCCTTAAGCGGTAAAGTGAAAGCGTAGAGAGTTGCAAGGAAAAGGAAAAAGATTTCAAGCCTTATTCCATCGTCAAGCTCCACTTCCTTGCTTTTAAGCGTCCTGAAAGCAATAAAGGCGACGAGGCTCCAGCCAATGCCTATCAGCAATCTGTTCGCTCCCGTCATGTTTGCTGTTGCGTAGTGAACGTACTCTCCTCCCACGCTACCAGCCTTCCACGCAAAGTAGCCGTCAACGGCATACTCTGGAAGAACAGCAAGGAGAGCAACGACAGCAAGGCTGAAAGACCTCGGCACATCCATCTCTGCTGTTTCAGCAGCCCAAGAAATGAGGAAGCTCGCAGAAACCACCGCTAAACCGGAAAGCAGAGTCTGGGTTAAGGCAGGATGATGATAATTAAATGCGAGGGAAATCAGCCAAGGAAGGGTGAGAGATGAGATTGCAAGCAACTGAAATTTTTCTTTCGTGAAATCCATGCTGGTAGGCTTTTTTGCGGTATTTAAAATTAAGGCGGAAATCGTTATTTACTCATACCTCCAACAGCATTCATGAAAAGGAAGCTTCTGGAAATCCTCGCGTGTCCTCTCTGCAAGTCGGAATTGGAAGTTGAAGTGGTTGAGGAGAACGAAGAGGAGATTATATCTGGAAAGCTCGTTTGCAGCAGTTGTCGTGCTGAATTTCCCATTGAGGATGGGATTCCAGATTTGCGCCCTCCGGAGTTGAGACAATGAAGTACATTGTAGTGACTGGAGGAGTGATGAGCGGACTGGGCAAAGGTATCACAGCGGCCTCAATTGGCAGGCTGTTCGTGGACATGGGCTACAGAGTCATTCCGATAAAAATCGACCCATACATTAACATCGATGCAGGAACTATGAACCCCTTCCAGCACGGGGAGGTTTACGTTTTGAAGGATGGGACTGAAGTGGACCTCGACCTCGGCCACTACGAGAGGTTTATCGGAGAGGAGGTCACGGGAGACCACAACATCACAACGGGGAAGATTTACAAGAGAGTGATTGAGAAAGAGAGAAAGGGGGACTACCTCGGCCAGACGGTGCAGATAATTCCCCACGTTACGGACGAGATAAAGAGCTGGATCAGGAGGGTTGCGAAGGAGAGCAACGCAGAAATCTGCCTTGTTGAGATTGGAGGAACTGTTGGAGACATTGAGGGGATGCCCTTCCTTGAGGCGATAAGGCAGATGCACAATGAGGAGAAGGAGGAGGATTTTGCCCTCGTCCATGTCACCCTCGTTCCGCTTGATGCGGGAGGAGAGCAGAAGACGAAGCCAACGCAGCACAGTGTGAAGGAGCTGAGAGAGCTTGGACTGCATCCCGACGTAATTGTGGGGAGATGCTCTGAAAGATTGAAGCCGGCTACGAAGAAGAAGATAGCCCTTTTCTGTGATGTTCCTGAAGAGGCGGTAATCAGCAATGAGGATGCTGAGGACATTTACGAGGTGCCTCTAATTTTCAAAAGGGAGAAGCTTGATGAGTATCTGATGAGAAAGCTGAATTTAAGGGCAAAAGAAAGCAGAAAAGAGTGGGAGGAGATGGTAAAAAGAATGAAAACACTCTACGAGGAGGCTTCAATTGCCATAGTTGGGAAGTATGTTGACGTGAGAGATGCCTATCTCAGCATCAAGGAGGCTTTAAAGCACGGAGGAATAGAGGCGGGCTGCAAGGTCAACATTGTCTGGGTTGACAGCGAGGACTTAGAGAATGTTGACGACTTCACTCTCGACATTGATGGAATCCTCGTGCCGGGAGGTTTTGGAGCGAGGGGGGCCGAGGGGAAGATTAGGGCAATAGAGTATGCGAGGGAAAATGGCGTGCCTTTCCTCGGAATCTGCTTCGGCTTTCAGCTTGCCGTTATTGAATTTGCCAGAAACGTAGTTGGTTTCAGCGAAGCAAACAGCACGGAGCTTGACGAGAACACACCCCACCCTGTAATCGATCTTCTGCCAGAGCAGAAGGGGATTGACGAGATGGGTGGGACAATGAGGCTCGGAGACATTGAGGTCACGATCAAGCCGGGCACGATCGCCCACAAGCTCTACGGAAGCGAAAAAGTTGTTGAAAGGCACAGGCACAGGTACGAGGTAAATCCGGAGTACATTGAGAAAATAGAGAGCAAAGGCCTCGTATTCAGCGCTTATTCAGACGGTGGGAGAAGGATGGAGATTGCCGAGCTTCCCGACCACCCGTTCTTCTTCGCAACCCAGTTCCATCCAGAATTCAAGTCGAGACCTTACAGACCCTCCCCACCCTTCGTTGGATTTGTGAGGGCAGCGCTGAAATACAGGAGAGAGGAGGAGATTTGATGGACGTGGAGAAGTTTGTTGAAAACGCAATTAAGGAGATTAGGGAGAGAGTTAAAGACGGTAAGGCTATAATAGCCCTCTCAGGAGGTGTGGACAGCTCAGTCTGCACAGTTCTCGCGCACAAGGCATTAGGCGACCGCCTCATTCCCGTTTTTGTGGACACAGGGCTGATGAGGGAAGGAGAGCCTGAGAAAATAAAGGAAATCTTCGGCAATATGGGGCTTGTGTTCATCGATGCAAAGGAGGAATTTTTCAAGGCTCTCAAGGGTGTCACAGACCCGGAGGAAAAAAGGAAAGTTATCGGTGAGCTTTTCGTAAGAATATTTGAAAGGGTTGCTGAAGAGCACAACGCTGAGTACCTCATTCAGGGAACAATTTATCCGGACATTATCGAAAGTCAGGGGGGTATAAAGAGCCACCACAACGTCGGAGGTTTTCCCACAAGCTACAAGTTTAAGGACGTTATAGAGCCGCTGAGGGAGCTTTACAAGGACGAGGTGAGGGAGGTTGCGAGATATCTCGGTCTGCCGAAGGAGATTTCCGAGAGAATGCCGTTTCCCGGTCCCGGTTTGGCGGTCAGAATCGTCGGAGAGGTAACACCTGAAAAGGTCGAGATCGTCAGAAAGGCGAACAAGATAGTGGAGGAGGAGCTTGCAGACTACGATAAGTGGCAGTGCTTCGCAGCCCTCATAGGCAAGGCCACCGGTGTGAAGGGGGACGTGAGGGTATGGGGATACATCATTGCCGTTAGAGCAGTGGAGTCGAGGGACGGGATGACGGCAGACCCAATAAAGATAGACTACGATAGGTTGAGGAGAATCGCACTGAGAATTACCGGAGAGATAGACAAAGTTTCGAGAGTTGTTTACGACATAACCCCCAAACCTCCAGCGACAATCGAATACGAGTAGCTACGGCAATCCGAGCTTCCTGAATATGTTCCTCGCCGCGACAACCAGCGGGTCCCAAACTCTCGAAACGGGCGGATAGTAGGGGAAGTCGCAGAAGAAAAGGTCTTTCACATCTCCATTTTTGTGCAGAAGTGCTGAGGCAGCGTAAACTCTCATCGCCACGTCCTTCCCCACCGCCTGCAGGCCGAGCAGCTTACCATTTCTGTCGGCAACGACTTTCAGGTGGATTAAACCGCTTGGAAGGTAGCGAGCGGAGGTTCTTGAAGTTATGTAGGCTGAAACAACCTCATATCCAAACCTTATTGCCTCATTCTCGCTTAAACCCGCCTTTCCTATTTCGATGTCCTTGAAACCGGTTAGCTGGCTTTTCAGCGAGCCCGGGTAGTGCATTTCAAGCCCGGCCATGTTGACACCCGCAACGTACCCCATCTTGTTTGCCGGAGCGGCGAGCGGTATCCAGTCCTCCCTGCCTGTTACGATATTGATCGACTCCGCACAGTCTCCAGCAGCGTAAACATTTTCTCTGCTCGTTTCCATCCTGCTGTTCGTCCTGATTGCCCCCTTAACACCAAGCTCAACGAAACCTTTCGCGAGGTCAGTGTTGGGCGCAACTCCAACAGCTATTATTGCCAATTCGCATGGATACTCGCCCTTGTTTGTTACAACTTTTTCTACTCTGTCTTTTCCTTCAAAAGCCGTCACTTTTTCACTCAGTCTTAGGTTTACGTATTTCTCCATCTCTGATTTAATTATTGCGGCAATTTCAGCGTCATACTCGGGAAGTGGTCGCTCCATCACCTCAATGACTGTGACGTTTTTTCCAAGTCTTGTTATAGCATCCGCCATTTCCACTCCTATATAGCCAGAGCCAACAACAACCACGTTATCGACTTTCATTGCCTCTATTTTGACTCTCTCCGCATTTTCGATGTCGTCAACGTAAATAACGCCCTCCAAGTTCTCTCCTTCCACATTTAGCCGAACTGCTTTTGATCCAGTGGCGAATAGCAACTTGTCCCACTCATAGGATGCTTCTTTCCCACCCTCATCAACGGTTAGCCTACCCTCCTCAATTTCCACAACCCTCGCGTTGGTATGAACATCAATACCCCTCTCACGCTTGAAGTAATCTATGTCGTAAGCGCAAAGCTCATCGAACTTCTCGACAGCGCCTCCAACGAAAAAGGGAATTCCGCAAGGAGCGTGACTAACCCATCTCGACTTCTCAAAAACCTTGACGTCCCAGTTGGGTCTTAAAGCTTTCACTCTTGAAGCTGCACTCATTCCAGCAGCGCCACCGCCTATAATTGCAACCTTCACAACCTCAATAAAATCCGAATTTTTTAAGGTTTTCTGAGGCTTAGCAGTGCCATCTTTGTGGCTCAGAAAAGCACCAAAGTTTCAGCGCCGGGGGTGGGATTCGAACCCACGCGGGCAACGCCCAACGGCTTAGCAGGCCGTCGCCTTACCGCTCGGCAACCCCGGCTCAACTTTTCTTCGCAACGAGCAATTTAAGGATTTTGGTCACGGATGTGACGGCTTGATAAAATGTGGGAAAGAGTTAAATTAAATTTTGCCAATGTATTTTTGAGGTGGTATTGATGGGTGAGAAAGTAAGAGATAGGGAGCATCACGAGAGGCTTTTTAAGGCTTCGATGAGCCCTATAAGAAGGCAGATTGTTGCCGCGATAGGCGTTCAGGGCAAGACGAGGGAAGAGCTAAAAAAGGAGCTTGAACTCTCCGATTTCCAGTTCAAGTTCAATCTGGACTGGCTCATAAGAGAGGGGTTTGTAAAAGAGGAAGATGGGAAGCTGAAGCTTACTGACGACGGGATTGAGCTGCTTGAGGCCGGTTAAGTAACTATCTCTTCCATTCTTTTGAGCTCCATCGCCTTTTTTATTTCCATCATTGTCAAATCCAGTGGGTCTTCTATCTTCACACCATGCTTAAGTGTGAGGTTTCTCATCTCCGGCGATGTGGGGCCTATTGCAGGGTCGCCAGGAACCCTGAAGGAGACATCGAAGATTACGAACTCAAGCTTCGTCTCATCCTCGGGAGAGTAAGCCATTGCTCCCTGCAGACCGAACATGCCTATGATTCCCGGTGGAAATTCAGCTTTGCAGGCTTCGATGAACTTCTCTGCAGCCTCGTAAACTTCTTGCTGCTTGCTCTCCCTCATGGTAACTCCGAAATGACCAATCTCCTCGTTCTTTACCGGAACGTTAATCTTTAGCTGATCCTTCGCAGGCAGGTTCAGAAATCCCTGCAGGTTGACCTGTCTCCTGTCGCTGAACCCCACAAAGTCAAAGTTCCCAAACACGTCTTTAAGGGCGTAACTGTGGAAGTTGGCGTTGAACCTCGCTCCCAACACGTACTCCTCTATTCTGGCCTTTTTTAGCCCCTCCTCGTCAATTACACCTTCCTTCAGCAATCTCTCAGCCTGCTCGTAGTAGTCTTCCGGCGAAACGGCGTAGAAAAAGGCTCTTTCGAGTGGATTCTTCGCCTGCTGAACCTTGACTATCACGAGCCTGTCGATCTCCTCCGGAGACTTGAACTCCTTGGGATACCTCAAACCTGCCTTTTCGAGAAGGTAGTACTGGTTTTTAGGGTGGTTTCTCTCCTCAGCTCTCAGCATAAACCTGTTGCCGTAAATCGGGACTTCAAACTCCTTCTCTATACCGTCGTAACCGACATACACGGCAAAGCTCCTGTTGGGGATGAAAATGGTGTTCAATTCGAGTAGTTTTTCCTGAATTTCCCTGTTAAGCATGTCCTTAAACTTCTCGACCATTATCACCTCATCATAAAGGTGCCTGTTGTATTTGGTGTAAAGCTTGTCCCTTCCCCTCTGCACGACGATGACTGTCTTGAAGCCCCAGGCTTTTGCAGCCATTCCCACTTCCTTCGCTGAGTGAGAGCCGAAAATTCCTATGGTGACGTCCTCGTAACTGGCTGCGATTTTCCGCGGATTCATGTTTCACGTTGTGTCGCACTTAAAAAATTGATTGGTAATGTATTGCAGTGCGAAAGTTTCGGACTTTTACAAAATTCTCAACACGAACACCGCAATAAACAAATGGCAGAGAAGTACGGGATTTCAAAAGATGATGTTCTCGATGCAATTGAATATGCTGCAAAAACCATGCTAAGGAGGAAATCAGGAAATATGCGAAAATCTAAGTTTTTGCTGGATGCCAACATTTGGCTTCAAGCACAGAGGTGATTAGAACTTTCGGTTGGTTCAAGAGAGTTTGGAAATTCTTCTACCAAAACAAATTACTCATACTTATGCAACCTCACAACGATTTCATCTCCATCTTCCAAATCCTCACCATTAACCTCTACAACGCCCACAAATCGATTATCTGATGTTTTAACTGTTACGACATAAACTCCATAACTCCTCAGCACAGTTTGATATTTTCCACTCTCATCTGTCTCGCCTCTTTCAATCAGAGGGTCATACCAGTTTTTCAACGCGAAAATCTCCACTTCCGCATTTTTTGCTGGTCTATCGTTTGCTTCACCTGCGGCGGGGTCTATTATCGCAGTAATCGTGACATTCACAGCATTAAAGCCGTGTTCGTCGAGGACAGAGATTCCGGTGTCATCTTTCAGGTTGTATAGACTTTCGTAAACGTTTCTGTAACTCCCTTTTAGATGTTCGGCGTATGATTCAGCCTTTACAGGATAATTGGGCGTTGTAAATATCCCGTCGAAAACCCACCAACTTCCACTCCAGTAAATTTCTGGAAAGGCATGGTCAAACCCCTCCATATCAACTTCTCTCGTTTCCAGCCCAGTAACATCTCGCAGGACGGTTTTAATGGCAATAGCAAACTCTTTGCAATTCCCTTTTTTCTGCAGCACTGTTAACTTCTCAAGCCCATCAAACCACTCAAGGTATGCCAGGAACAGTGGTGTGAATCCGAGGTAAAATCCTGAATCTCGGGTTATAATTCTATTTGGCAGCGTCTCGCTTCTCCCGTAAGTCCCTTCAAATTCATCCCTGTATGCTACGACAATCGCCCAGGAAGAGTTCATTTTACTTTTCTCTTTGAGATTTTCTTTGAAAAACCGTGCATACTCGTTGACGATACCATGATACTTAGACTCCACAGCAACAACCATTGTGATTTGAGAGAGCAACCAGAAAATGACGAACAAAGCCATTATTTGCCTTGCCAATCTCTTCAAGTTCTTCTCAGATTTTTGAAACTTATATGCGAAAACTGCCAGCGAAAAAATTAGAGAGATTAGAATTGGATATATTGTTAAAACTTCAATTAAGGGATAAATTACAGATAAGACTGGAACCTCGACAAAAACGATAAACACGATAATTGGCAATGAAGGAAATATGCTCTTCCTAACTTCAATGCTCATGTAAAAGATTTAAGAAGCAAAAAATATTAACTTTGCACTGCTAAAACCAACATGGAACTTAATCCCAAACTCTCAAAAATCATCGAAACCATCAAATCCCATCCCAAAGTAATTGCAATCTACCTCTTCGGCTCTCACGCTAAAGGAAATGCGACACCTCTCTCAGACATAGACATTGCAGTTATAATGGAAAATCCAACCCCTGAAAGCGAAGCAGATATCGGAAGCCTGAGCTCCTAGGAAATTGATGTGGTCCTTTTCCACCGCCTTCCTCTGCACATCAAGCATGAGGTATTCAAGCAAGGAAGAAGCTTTTTGTTAGCGATGAAGAGAAGCTTGCGGAGATAAAGTTCAGGATTATGAGAGAATACCTCGATACATCTCGAATGTATAAGCGCATTTCATCAGAGGTGCTTGGATGAGGTTTGCAGAGCTCGTTTTGCGTTTTGAGAAGCATCTAAGAGGTACAATGAATCTCAAATCCAAGGATGTGAAGGATTACTTCATTTACAACACTCTCGCAATGGAGTGCTTTCAGGCTGCCAATACACTCATGAGGCGGGATACATAAGCGATGATGAGAGAACATGTCGCCCCAGCCTCTAAAGAAATAAATGGGCTCGCCCGGATTCGAACCGGGGACCTCCTGCGTGTGAGGCAGGCGTCATAACCACTAGACCACGAGCCCTTAAGGGTTGTTGAGGCTGAATTGTTTATATTTTTGTTGCTCCCGACGGCCTTTCATCGCGTGCTACTGCACCCTCCGGCCGCAACGGCGGGTGATGTAAGTTGGTTTTTCTGGATTTAAAATTAGCGGTTCACCTTTTGTGTAGTGTTACAAAAATAAGCTCTTAAGCGATGAGAGCGCCCGGGCCGGGATTTGAACCCGAGTCGCGGGCTTTCCGCGGATTTAGGGCTTAAGGACCCCATCTCCACGACAGGCCCGCATGATAGGCCGGACTACACCACCCGGGCTTGTGGCTCTTTCGACCTTAATCTCATTGGGCTTTTAAGGATTTTGGTCACGGGTGCGTGTACACCGCGACCAGTTCCTCGTCAGCAGACTCTACTTTACAGAAAGCAAATCTCTCGAACTGCACGACTTTCCCGACATCTCTAACTGCGTTTCTCTCCACAAGCCCTTCCGCTTCCCTTTCGCCGATAACCTTGCCCTTGATAGCCTCGCTCTCAGGAAGCCAGTGGATTATGTTCTTCCCCTTCTTGACCCCCTCAAGCTCAAAACCCATGAACTCTGCCTTCTCGTCAAGCAGAACGTTGCAGAAGTCCTTCAGCCTTACAACCTGCCCTTTCAACCTCTCGAAGTCGTCTTTTGTAACATATATAGTTCTTTCACCTTTCAGCCTTCTCTTCTCGCCCGTGTGCGGATTCAGCGGGAGCTCGACCTCTTTCTTCTCCGGCAGGTTAACGATTTCAATCTTCACGGGCCCCCAAATGAAAAAGTAACGGTTTGCCTTGCGATCGATGATTTTCCTGTTCTCAGCGTAAAGATTCTTGAGACTGACGGAAACGTCGTTCTCGCCAACTCCCAGCGAAAGGAAGAAGCTCTTTATGGCTTCAGGCTCAAATCCTCTCCTCCTGAAGGCTCTCAAGGTTGGCAGCCTTGGGTCATCCCAGCCCTCGTACTTGCCCCTTTCAATGTCCTTCTTAATTGAGGAGGTTGAGAGCTTTCCGAATTCGAAGATTTTAACCCTCCCCCAGTGCTTCGTAATGGGATAGACCCAGCCAAAGTACTCGTAGATGTATCTCTGCCTCCTTTCCGAGTCTATCAAGTCCTTACCCCTTATAATGTGCGTTACACCCAAAAGGTGGTCCTCAATCGCGGACTCAAAATCGAGTGTAGGATAAACAACGTACTTGTCCCCAACGAGAGGATGCACCTCCTTTATTATTCTGAACGCCACCCAGTCCCTTATCGCCGGATCCTTGTGCTTCATGTCCGTCTTGATTCTCAGAACGACCTCTCCTTCTTCGTAGTCCCCCTCAAGCATTCTCTCCCAAACTTCAAGCGCATCCTCAACGCTTATGTTCCTGTGCGGACACTCCTCCCCGCTGTCCCTGAACTTTTTGAACTCCGCCTGACTGCAGAAGCAGGTGTAGGCCTTGCCCATTTCTATGAGCTTTCTTGCGTAATCGTAGTAAATGGGAATCCTCTTTGAGGCGTAAATAACCTCGTCTGGTTTGTAGCCCAGCCACTCAATGTCCTCAAGGTACCAATCGTAGGCCTCAAGCATCGGCCTCTTGGTTCTGGGGTCGGTATCGTCGAACCTGATAATGTATTTCCCCTCGTACATTCTTGCATATTCACCGTTGACGATTATTCCCCTCGCAGAACCGAGTGTGGGTGGGCCATTGGGATTTGGGGCGAACCTCATCACCACCTTTCCCTTTTCAGCCCCTTCAAGCTCCGGAAGACCCCTCGTCTCCGACTCCTTCTTGGCTTCACCCTCCGCGCTGTATTTCTGAATAAGCTCCCTCTTCTTTTCCTCGGAAAGCGCCTCGAACTCGTTTATGCACTCCCTTACCATTTCAAGGACCTCTTTAGCTTTTTTCCTCAGCTCTGGATTTTCCGCCATCACCTTGCCCATCACAGCTTTTTCATTGGCTTTTCCGTACTTTGCGGCATTCTGAACAACGTATTTCATTATGACCTCTTTCACGGCCCAACTGGTAAGCTGGGAAATATAAAGGTGATGAAAGCTTTAAATTCAGGTTAGCGAAATTTCGAGCCTATGGCAATATCGAGCAGTTTGGCTCTGCTAATCTCCATAGCTGTCGTCCTGGTTTTGATAAGAAGGATTAACATAGGCGTAGCTTTATTTGTGGGCTCAGCGCTACTTGCCTACCTGACACTCGGTGCTGACGGTTTTTTGGTCATGCTAAAAGCTCTTGCAAGCCTTCAGACGATTAAAATTGTCGTCATAGTCATCCTTGCCTTTACACTGGGTTACTCGATGGAATACTTCGGGATGCTCAAGAAAGTTACGGGAGGGCTTTCGGAATCTTTCGGGGCTTACAGCTTTCTCCTCATTCCGCTTTTGATAGGTCTGCTCCCGATGCCTGGGGGTGCGCTCATCTCAGCAGTCATGCTCGGCCCATTGACTAAGATGTATCGCATCTCTCCCGAAAAGGCAACGCTCCTTAACTACTGGTTCAGGCACGTATGGGTCACATTCTGGCCCCTGTATCCGAGCGTCATAATCGGTGCAGCAGTCGTTAACGTGGACTACTTCCACTTTGCGGCAGCTACATTCCCAATAGGGGTTTTTGCGCTGGTTTCGGGGTTAACTCTGACTAAAGGCATGGAAAGAAAGTTCAGAGCCTCAAGGAATCTTCTCGAATCCTTGGCCAATCTTTATCCAATAGCCGTACTGCTTTTACTCTCAATTTTGCTGAAGCTCGACCTACTATTTGCCCTTATTGTAGCGATTGCTGCTGTCAGCATTCACAAGAGAGCAAAACCTGGGGACTTCAAGGATATTTTCAGAAGAACAATTGACAAGAAAATAATACTCCTTGTTTTTGCAGTTATGGTTTACAAGTCAGTAATAGAGAATAGCGGTGCAGCAGAATCTCTCTTTACTGACATCTCTCTCGAATTTCCCGCCCCTGCAGCGGCATTTCTGCTAACGCTTTTGGTGGGCTTCGCTACCGGCATCGAAATGAGCTACTCATCCATAGCCCTTCCCCTCCTCACGTCCTTTACGGGTTCTGGGATGATTGTGGCAAAGAACCTGATGCTCGTGATCGCTGCTGGATATCTTGGAGTCATGCTCTCTCCCATGCATCTCTGCTACGTCCTCACCGCAGAGTACTTTGGCACGGAAATCGGTAAAACCTACAGGCAGCTTCTGGCAATTTCCGGAATTACCGCAGCGCTTGTTTGGGTGGTGTACCTTGCGATTTGATTTTACTTCATGTAGTAGTCCTTGTACTGCTCTCTCAGCGTACGTTTGCTGAACTTTCCTACGCTCGTTTTTGGTATTTCGCTCGTTATGATTATGTCGTCAGGCAGCTGCCACTTTGCAAACCTCTGCTTGAGGTGCTCGTAGAGCTCTTCCTTTGTTATGCTGTCCCTGAATTCTGGCTTTGGAACGACGAAAGCCAAAGGCCTTTCCTCCCACTTGGGATGCGGAATGCCCACAACGCATGCCTCAAAAACCTTCGGATGAGCCATGAGGTAGTTCTCCAAATCAACGCTGCTAATCCACTCCCCACCGCTCTTTATGAGATCCTTGAACCTGTCAACAATCTTGATGTACCCCCATTCATCTATGGTTGCTGCATCGCCGCTCTTCCACCACTTTAACAGCCCATCCTCGATGAACGACTCGAAGGTTCTTGCGTCCTTGTAGTAGCTTCCCGTAATCCAGTGGCCCCTGATGCAGAGTTCGCCAATCGTCTTGCCATCGTGCGGAAGCTTGTTCCCCTCTTCATCAACGAGCATAACCTCCACGCCAAACACGGGGATTCCCTGCTTTCTCTTGAGCTCCCATATCTCCTCTTCGCTGAGCTTCTCTCTAAGCTCGGGTTTCACGTAGTTGTAACACACGAGCGGGGAGGTTTCGGTAGCTCCGTAGGCGTGAATAATCTCAATTCCGAACTCCTTCAATCCCTTCATCACGGCAAGCGGTGGCTCAGTTGCACCGCTCCACGCCCTTATGTTGAACTTCGGCTTTGGCTCTACCCTCTGGAGGTAATTCAGCAAGGGAAGGAAAATCGCTGGTGCTCCTGCCGTTGCAGTCACGCCCTCGCTCTGCATGAGCTCAACCACCGGAGCGAGGTTGTCGACTGCATACCTTCCCGGGAAAATGAGCTTGCTCCCGGCCATGGCTGCGGCAAAGAAAACACCCCATCCGTTGGCGTGGAACATTGGAACAAGCTGCATGTACACGTCATCGGGCCTCAAACCGAGACCTACTGCCGCAATCATCGTGTGCAAGACCATCGATCGGTGGGAGTAGTAAACTCCCTTCGGATTGCCGGTTGTGCCGGAGGTGTAGCATGCTGCATAGGCTGAGGTCTCTTCAACCATCGGAAAGTCGTAGTCCTTGCTTGCCTTCTTCAAAAGCCCTTCATAGCTGTAAACTTCCGAAAGCTTCGTCTCAGGAGTTTCCCCGTCGGCCATGATTACATACTTCTCCACGCCTATGGATGGGGCTATGGCTTCAGCAATCGGAAGAAGAGACTCATCCACGAATATGACCTTCGCTCCGCTGTGATTTGCAACGTAGGCGATTTCCTTTGGGTGAAGCCTGAGGTTCATCTCCAGAAGAACTGCCCCGATTCCCGGAATGGCGAAGAAAAGCTCGAAGAACCTGTGAGTGTTCCAGCTCAAAACTCCCACCCTGTCCCCCACGTCCACACCGAGCTCTTCAAGAGCATTGGCAAGTTTCTTAACCCTCCCGTAAGTCTCGCCGTAGCTGTATCTGACAAGGCTTCCATCGAGGTTCCGCGATACAACCTCCCTCTCAGGGAAGTTTGCGGCCGCATGCTTCAGTATGTTTATAATGTTCAGCTGGTATTCGTCCATCATTGTTGACGGAAAGCCCTTCACAAATCTCATGATTGATAATTTTCTTAACAATTATTTAAGATTTTGGTTTTGAGGGCAAAGCTTAAATTTCTGTACCGACAAGGAGAGCAAGAGCCGCCGTAGCTTAGCTGGTAGAGCGTCCGGCTGTTAACCGGACGGTCGCAGGTTCGAATCCTGCCGGCGGCGTTAGAACTGATGTTCTACGCCGCCAACTTAATTTTTGTATTATGGTTTTGAAAGTTTAGCTAAATCTGCTTGGCAAGCAAAACAGCCAGCAAGGTAACCACAACTCTGGTAAGGCTGATGACCGCTATAGTCAAAAACATCCAGAGTATCAACTTCAGGCTCACCGCGGACAGCAAGCAGAAAATCATGATCAGGAAAATCCTCTCGTCCCTTTTTCCGGGGATGCAGTTCAGTATGCGGAACTTTCCGAATATGCTCTCTCCGAACTCCGCCTTGTACTTCTCGGAGGTGTAGCTGACCATCACACTCCCGAAGATCGCAAACATAGCTACGGTTGCCGTTTTTGGATACAGGAGAGCGATTATTGCGAGAAAAAGGAAATCGACGAACCTGTCCAGAATTGAATCAACATACCCGCCTTTTTTGGACATGTTCAGTGAGGCTCTTGCTATCTCCCCATCACACCCGTCGAGAATTGAGGAGAACTGGTACAGCAGGCCTGCTAAGGGAATCGAAAAAAAGCTTGCTAAGGCGGAAAAAGCTCCGACAAGGAAAGAGATAAGAGTCATCTGGTTGGGGTTGACTTTATTAACGATGGCTGCCGAAATTCTCGTCGAGATTTTCCTGTTGATTTTCCTTGAAATAAACCCGTCCCCGGAGCCCTTGACTGCAGCAGACACCAAGGCTCTATTAGCCCTCCTAACGTCCTCCTTTGTGTCCACATCCATCCATAGCTCCCCATCAACGTAAGTTACAGGCAGTCTGGCGAGTTTAACAATCTCGCTCAGCGGTATCTCCTCCCTGTCTCTGAGCTTTTCAGCATGCTCGAAGATTGAATCATCCAGGACGAAAAATCCAGTGTCAACGCAGTCAAACTCCCTCAAATCTTTGCCGATCTTCGCCACTCTGCCGTCCTCCACTCTAATCTTCGTGGCCTCCCCAATGTCGACAAACCTCGGCTCTCTGTCCGCTATAACCCCTTCCCCCCTCACAGCCTTTTCGATGAACTGCTGGCTGTACACGTGGTCGCCCATGGTCAGAATGAACCTGTCCTCTACATGGTTTTTGGCAACAAGCAGGGAGTAGCCGTTTCCCTTCTCGGGCCTGTCATGCCTGACTATCTTGTAATTGAAACCCTTATCCTTCAAAAACGCGTCGATGTCATCAGCGTAGCGACTTGCCACGATTATGAACTCCGAAACGTGGGGGGAGAGGAGCTTCATGGTTCTTAAAATTATTTCACAGCCACCAACTCTGACCAAAGGCTTTGGAACACCACCAAGCCTCGTGCCCAATCCAGCGGCAAGTATAACCGCCTTCATCAATTTTATTCTTCCTGCAAAGATTTTTAAGTATTCTCCGTCAACATTTATCATGGGTGCGGATATTGGTGACCTCTTTGAGAGGGAAGAGGTCGAGCTTGAGTACTTCTCAGGAAAGAAAATTGCCGTTGATGCTTTCAACACGCTATACCAGTTCATCTCGATAATAAGGCAGCCTGACGGTACGCCGTTAAAGGACTCACAGGGCAGAATCACCTCTCACCTTTCCGGAATCCTATACAGAGTCTCCAACATGGTCGAGGTGGGAATCAGGCCGGTGTTTGTATTCGACGGAGAGCCACCGGAGTTCAAGAAGGCTGAAATTGAGGAGAGGAAAAAGAGAAGGGCTGAGGCAGAGGAGATGTGGATTGCGGCTTTGCAGGCAGGAGATAAGGACGCGAAAAAGTATGCTCAGGCTGCAGGGAGGGTTGACGAGTACATTGTTGACTCCGCAAAGACGCTTTTAAGTTACATGGGGATTCCCTTTGTCGATGCCCCGTCTGAAGGAGAGGCGCAGGCTGCTTACATGGCAGCAAAAGGCGATGTGGAGTACACAGGAAGCCAGGATTACGATTCTCTGCTCTTCGGAAGCCCGAGACTCGCCAGAAATCTCGCAATAACGGGAAAAAGGAAGCTTCCCGGCAAAAATGTCTATGTGGATGTAAAGCCGGAGATAATAATTCTGGAAAGCAACCTCAAAAGGCTGGGTTTGACGAGGGAGCAGCTCATCGACATAGCGATTCTGGTCGGGACGGACTACAATGAGGGTGTGAAGGGTGTCGGCGTCAAGAAGGCTTTGAACTACATCAAGACCTACGGAGATATTTTCAGGGCACTCAAGGCTCTGAAAGTAAATATTGACCACGTAGAGGAGATAAGGAATTTCTTCCTGAATCCTCCTGTGACTGACGACTACAGAATAGAGTTCAGGGAGCCTGACTTTGAGAAGGCCATCGAGTTCCTGTGCGAGGAGCACGACTTCAGCAGGGAGAGGGTCGAGAAGGCCTTGGAGAAGCTCAAAGCTCTGAAGTCAACCCAGGCCACGCTTGAGAGGTGGTTCTGATGCACGAAAAGGACGTCAGCTACGAGGTGGCGGTGATAACGGTTTCCACAAGCCGATATGAGAGACACGGGGAGGTGAGGGGCGTTGAGAAAATCCCGGAAGATGATGCTTCCGGGAAGCTGCTCGTGGAGAACTTCAACGCTTCCCAGTATTTCCTCGTTCCCGATGACGTAATGCGAATTCAGAAGGCTGTTCTGGAAGCCCTTGTGAGAGCCGACGTCTGCCTGATAACCGGAGGGACGGGATTGAATCCGAGAGACGTGACAATCGAGGCCGTAGAGCCGCTGTTTACCAAAAAAATTGAGGGTTTTGGGGAGCTTTTCAGGATGCTTAGCTACCAAGAAGTCGGCTACTCGGCAATTCTTTCGAGAGCAACAGCGGGTCTTGTAAATGACAAGGCAGTCTTCTGCCTGCCGGGCTCAAGCAAGGCCGTAAGGCTTGCAGCAGAGATAATTAAAGGCTCCTTGAAGCACATTCTGAGCCACGCTAAGGGGATGAGCTGAAGAATATCCCCTTCTTCTTCATCAGCCTCCTTGAGCCGCAAAATGGGCAGTAAAGGTTCGGAATGTGAAGGGGGCCTGAGTAGCTTGTTGTCCTTCTGATGTTGAGGTCGAACTCCGAGCCGCATCTTGCACAGTAGATGTTTTCAAGTTTGGTCATAAGGCAACCTTCTCGTGAATGGATTTATCTTTTTCTGACGACGATGTAAATTCCCAGCAGCACGAGGCCAGAGCCTGCAACGGTTCTGAGCGTGAGGGGCTCGGCAAGCAAAATGTTGCCTGCGAGCAGCGACACGACGGGAATGGCGAGAAGGAATACCGACGCTCTTGAAGCCTCCTCCTTTTCGAGGAAGTAGTACCACCCGAGGTAGCCGAAAAAGGTGGAGAATATCCCAAGGAATACTATAGAGCCGATGAGGTTGAGGTCTCCGCCCAGAGAGCGAATCGAGTCGGGAAGGAAGGGATAAAGCGGGATTGAGCCGAGAACCATCGCGTTGCTTGTCAGCGTTATAGGGTTGTACTTCGAAAGCAGACTCTTTCCGAATGTAGTGTAGATTGCCGCAGCGACAGTGCTTACCATTACGAGCGCTATTCCGTAAATGTTGGCGTAGGAAGGCTCTGATATCACCACAACACCGAGGAAGGCAATGATTATCCCAACAACCTTGCTGTACGTTATCCTCTCCCTTAGAAAAATCGCGGAAAGGATAAGGACGAAAATTGGGGCGAGAGAAATCACGACGCTCGCAACTCCCGACGAAATGTAAACCTCACCGAGGTTCAGGAAGACGTGGTAAACGGACACGCCGAAAATGCCCAGAGCAAACACCTTCGGCAAGTCCTTCCATTTTATTCTCTTTCCTAAAATAATAATCACGGCAAAGAGTGTATTGGCGATGGCAAACCTTAATGAAGCAATCGCGATTGGGGACAGAAACCTTACGGAGTACTTTATGGCCGTAAAGGCTAATCCCCAGAATGTTACGGTTAAAGCAAGAACGATCCACTTCTTCATGCCGTCAAAAAAGGAAGGGGGTTAAAAAAGATTAGGTAACCGCAGCAGCATCTACAGCCACGCAGGCCTTGTCGTATATCATGCCGAACTTCCATTTGGCCTCTGAAATCAGAACCAGGTCTGCTTTCCTGTTGTTTACAAATTCGCTGCCAAGCGAAAGACGCAGGGTGGTGAAGCCGGATGGATAGATTCTGTCGTAAACCTTCTGCCAGTCGTTGGTGTTGTAGTTCCAAGCGTAGATTTCAAGACCATCGTTCTGGTCGGCAACGGTTAGCATGATGTTCGCAGAACTCTGCACATTGAATCTGAGGTGGATGGTAGCATAGTTCGGATTCCCAGCGTATGCCTTAACGCACTGCTCAACGTAGTTGCCGTCCGCTTCAGAAAGCTTCTGGAGATCAGCGGAATCGAGCATCTTTTCCTTGTCGATTATGGGCGCCCCGTAGTTGATCGGCTTCCAGGAGGGACCAGCAACATCTCCTTCGGTGTCCTTCCACGCCTTATCGAGGCCAGCTGGCTGGTATTCTGTTGTAAGCTCCCAGTGAGCCCATGGGTCTGTGTACATTCCGTAAAGGCTCCACAACTCTAGGTTGGACAAGTCGAACAGAGTTCTTGTTGCAGCAACTGGCACGTTTTCGTCCTCTCCGTAGTAACCGTAGTTCGGTGGGTGGAGGTAGTCAATTAGCTCCTTCCCCTTTTCGACGTCTATGCTGCCGTAACTGTCCAGAATTAGTCCTGTTAAAGTCTCGTACCTCCAGAGCGAGTCCTTAACGGCGTAGCTTATGGTCGAGTACATCTCCGGAACTATGTAGTGGTTTGCCACGACAACCAAATCGTCCTTGTCCTCAATCTGCTTTGGAAAATCGAGTGACTCGGCCCATTCGGGGTAGCGGTAGTCCATGTATCTCACTGCAAACTTGTCTGCAGAAACTTCAAGCACCGCTCCACCCTTCTCTCTACCCTTTCCATCTCCGACAATGTAAAGCCACGGTACGCCCCTCTTTGAACCCTTAACCATGTTCACAGCATCGCTTAGCTCATCGGCATACTGCACAACCTGTCTCGCGGTGAGCAAGCACCCCATTCCGGAAACGAATGGCTTTGTGTCCATTGCAGGAACCATGTCCATGCCTATGGCTATCCCCGCGGAGCTCATTGCCGCAGTCACACCAACGAAGCCAGGTGCGGATACGCTCACGAATCTGTGACCTCTATCGGGGTACTGCTCTATCAGCAGTGCAACCTCGTGGAAGACCTCGGGGTTGAACATGAAGCTCCTGCCCATCAGCACTCTGCCGTCGGAGGTGGCATCATCCATCGCCACGAACCCATCGCAGGCAACGCCTTTCTTATCCTGCCATGCAACGATGGGAGTGGCTATCGGATAGGCGATGCTCAGTATGACGTCGAAACCCATGTTTAGCAACAGAACATCATCGTAATCCACATCGTAGCCAGCGTCTCTCGCTCCGTCTGCAATCCCTCTCATCTCCTCTCTGAACTCTGAAGGGACATACTTCTCATTCCCCTTTGCAACCTCCTTACCCAGCTTCAAGAGACCCGGAATCAAATCTTCCGGAATGTCGTAACCGGCAAGCACAGATTTAACGAACTCCTTGGTCATACTCTGAACCTCAGCCCCTTTAAGGCAGCCGTGCTGGTATCCCATCTCGTAGGGTGAGCCCTCGAGGTGCATCAGGTATTTGCCGTTTCCAAGGTCTGCGATGTAGCCTCTGGGGTCCTTTTCGCATGTTTTCACAATCTTAAACCCACCGGCAGTCCCCACTGCCAGGCACAGAAGCAGAGCTAACAGCAAGTACTTCATGAAAATTTAGAGCTATTAAAAAATATAAATTTTTTTGGTGATATACTTATAACAATAATGAGCAACTAAAAGATCAATACCTCATATTCCTCTTCGATGTATCTTGCGATGCTGACGTGCCCGCTCAAGTCGGAGCAGACGTTTAAACCTTCCTTTTCCGCATCTTTCAGCGAACCCATTTTGGCTGAGCATGCCTTGCAGATGCAGTCTATCCAGCCCCTCTCCTTTGCCTACTTGTAGTGTTTTGAAACAATGCTGCCTTCGGCATATTTTAAAGGAATCACAGTCGCTTTGCCCTCTATTATCAGCTTTGCCTCGTAGCCTCTCTCGTTGAGTTCCCTTAGGTAAAGAAAGGCGTGGAGCATGCACATTTCATCGTCATTAAAAAGAAAAATAGCGAGCTTCTTTGCCATCAACACACCTCAAATCTTCTTGTAGCAGAACCACCAGTCGTAGCAGCTGATATCTCCAGCCTTAGCCTTTTCAAGCCTCTCTTTTGCCTCAGCTTCGCTGATTGGTGGGGGAATAATCACAGCATCACCAACAAGCTCATTGTTGGGCCAGTTGGCAGGCATCGCAACACCGTTCTGGTCGCTGACCTGCAAAGCCTTCACAGCCCTAAGGATTTCGTCCATGTTTCTTCCCAGCTCCTGCGGGTAGTAGATTACTGCCCTGATAACCGCCTCTGGATCAACGATGAAAACCGCCCTTACTGTGTTCGTTCCCTTGGCTGGATGAATCAAACCGAGCATCTCAGCGACTCTGCCCGTATCGTCGGCAATCACGGGGAACTCGATTTCGATGTCGAGCTTTTCCTTAATCCACTCTATCCATTTAATGTGTGAGAACACCTGGTCGATGCTAAGGCCAATCAGCTCGCAGTTAAGCTTCCTGAACTCGTCGTATCTATTCTGAAAAGCCACAAACTCGGTTGTGCAGACTGGAGTGAAGTCTGCAGGGTGGCTGAACAGAACGAACCACTTCCCTTTAAAGGCTTCCGGCAGCTTCATCCTGCCGTGTGTTGTAACGACTTCAATTTCCGGGAATTATCCCCCAAAAGCGGCGCCAAATCAATCACCTCCTCGTTAAAGAGATATTCTAAATTCTAATCAGACAATATAACCTTTTATTACGGAATTCGAACTTGAGATAACAAAAATGGAAAAACTTAAAGTTTATTCTCCAGGATCCTCGCTATAACCTCGTCCCTCGGAGTTGCTGCTATCCTCGCCACCTTTTTCGGGTCGTGGCCCTGGCAGATTGCGAGAAGCTGGTTGTAGTCGAAAACCGGAATGCTGTAGTCAATCATCCCCAGCTTCCTCATCTCCTCCTGAGCCTCGTCCATCCACATCAGGCAGGTTATGCAGGAAACGACGATGCAGTCGGGATCGACTTCTTCCTTCATAGAATCGAGCTTCAGCTTGAGAAACTCCATCGCTGCTCTTCTGTTGTGCCTCGCGTAACCACCCGCCCCACCGCAGCACTGCTTGTCCCTCGTGAACGTCGGAACCTCGGCCCCAAGCGCCCTCGTCAGCTCCTTTAGAACCTGAGGATTCTCTGGATCGTCGAAGCCGAGGATGTTGCTCGGCCTGATGGTGTGGCAAGGAACCTGCACAACAGCCTTCGCCCCCCTCTCGAAAACTTCTGCGATTAGGTACATATCGAGCCTTGCGGAGCAGAGAAGGGATATTAATGTTGCATCGTAGTCTTTACCCTTTTCAACGTTTCTCCTGCAAGCGAAAACCACGACGTCCTTCACGTCAACATCAAGCAACCCCTCGTCTGTGAAGTTCTTGGCCTTCATCGAGATGGCTTTGGTTATGCATGAAGCTGCGCAAAGTCCACAAACCTTGCGCTTTCCGACCATCACTGGCACCCCATCCTTCAGTTGCAGAGCATCGTGAGGACAGAGAGAAACGCAGATTCCACAGCTGATGCATTTGTTATAATCAACCAATATGGTCTTTGGAGACTCCTCTGGCATGCAAGGGAGTTTGAAATTAACCAAACTGTGTGGAAATATTTTGAAATCTTAAATAATAAACTGCAAAGAAACTAGTTGGTATTTAAAAAATTTTTTAATGGTTATTTGATACTTTGACCTAGATTTTTGGCAAATGCAAGCAGGAAGCCCAAGGCGTTTTGCACGTCCGGGTCTCTGAGAGACTTCAGAGCCCCTGTCACTCCAACCGGCTCGAAGTTCTTAGCCTTCTTAAATGCTTCAACAAGCTTCTCAACCCTTTTTATCATCCCCTCATCCACTGAAAGGGCAACGGTTAGCAGCATTTCGAGGTTCTTCGTCACCACTTCCTGCACATCTTCATCGAGAAACTCTTCGGGAAGTTTTCTAATGGCTAAAACAGCCCCGGACATCTCCACAAGCTCGTCAAGAACACCGCTGTTTTCGAGGTAAATCAGCTTGTCCATTGCGCTTATTATAGCATCTCCATCCTCGGCAAGTTTCTCCATCAACCTCATCAAAACGTCAGCAGCCTTACTCTCATAATCGGCAATCATAATCGCTCAGCTTCCACTATAAATTTAAATTTTTGCTTTTGGTTATTAATAACAAATAATTTAGATAAAAAACTTAGGAAAGTTTAAATAAGCATTCTAATTCACGATTTTAAAATACTTGTTGCAGAGGTGAAAGGATGGTCAGAACCGAGTTTGGCAGACTGCAAGAGCATCCTATTGTCGATTTTAAAAGAGGAAAAGAGGTCACAATTTACCTCAATGGCAAGCCCGTAAAGGCATATGAGGGGGAGACAGTTGCTGCTGCACTTTACGCTGCCGGAGTCAGAGTTTTCAGCCGATCCTTCAGATGGCACCGCCCGAGGGGATTCTTCTGCGCCATAGGCAAGTGCTCAGCATGCATGATGGAGGTTGACGGCATCCCGAACGTCAGAACCTGCAAGGTTTACGTCAGGGACGGGATGCAGGTCAGAACGCAGAGCGGGATGCCTGATGCTGAGAAAGATGTTTTCTCCATTCTCGATGATGTGATTGACAAAGTCTTCCCCCACGGCAGCCACTACACCAAGTTCACTACCAGCAAGAAAGCAAGGGAGTTCATGGTCAAGAGAATGAGGAAGTTTACGGGCTTCGGCAACCCGCCAAAGGCTGTATTTCAGGGAAGAGCGGAGCTTGAGGAGATTGAAACTGATGTGCTGGTTATCGGGGGAGGTCCGGGAGGAATGTCGGCAGCAATAAACGCTGGGAAGTATGGGGCAAAGGTTCTGCTTGTTGACGAGAATCCCTTCCTCGGCGGGCAGCTGGTAAAGCAGACGCACCGCTTCTTCGGCTCTGCCAAGGAGAGGGCAGGGACGAGAGGGATAAAAATTGCCGGAATTCTGGAGGAGGAGCTCAACAGCATAGAGAATGTTGAGGTGAGAAGGGAAACGAGGGTTTTCGGAATCTACAACGGTGAGGCGGGGGCTTATCAGAGGTTAAACGATGATGAGGGAAAGCTTTTGAGAATAAAGGCCAAGAAGATTGTTGTAGCTACGGGAGCTTACGAGAGGACGCTGATCTTTGAGAACAATGACCTGCCGGGAGTTTACGGTGCTGGCGGTGTGCAGACGCTGATGAACGTTTACGGAATAAAGCCGGGCAACATGGGGCTGATTGTTGGGTCAGGTAATGTAGGGCTTATCCTCACCTACCAGCTAATGCAGGCTGGAGTGAATGTTGCGGCCATTGTTGAGGCGATGCCCCGCATTGGAGGCTACTTCGTCCATGCAGCAAAGGTGAGAAGGCTCGGAGTGCCAATTTACGTGAGACACACCATACTTAAAGCCATAGGAAGGAAGAGCGTTGAGGGGGCTGTGATTGCCCAGCTCGACGACAGGTGGCAGCCAATTCCCGGCACCGAGAAGGAAATCAAGTGCGACTTCATCTGCGTTGCCGTCGGCTTATCCCCCACACACGAACTGCTCTATCAGGCGGGCTGCGAGATGAAGTTCGTGCCAGAGCTTGGAGGAATCGTCCCGCTCAGAACGAGATTCAACGAAACGAGTGTTAAGGGGCTTTACGTTGCAGGAGACGTTGCGGGGATTGAGGAAGCAACAGCAGCAATCATGGAGGGCAGGATAGCGGGAATTCATGCCGCAGTTACGCTGGGCTATGGTGGTGAGGAGGCGAAGAAGGAGCTGGACGAGGCGGTTAAGGAAATAGAGGAGTTCAGAGCTGGGCCCTTCGGAGAGAGAATAGTCTGCGGATTGGAGAAGTGCACACTTGAGAGCGAGGTGATGCTATGACCCAGTATCTGGAAAGAGGATACCTTGAGAGGGATGAGCTCCCGCCCTTTCCAAGCGAGGAGAGGTTGAAGAAGAAGGCAGTAGCCTACATCGAGTGCCCCCAGCCCATCCCATGCAGCCCCTGCTTCGAATCCTGTCCCGCAAACGCCATTGAGATGAAAAACATCAACGACCCGCCAAAGGTTGACTACGAGAAGTGCACGGGATGCATGAAGTGCATTCGCGTTTGTCCGGGCCTCGCAATCTTCATGCTTAGACTGAGAGACGACGGCAAGGGAGAGGTGACGCTGCAATACGAGTTCCTGCCGTGGCTGAAGAAGGGAGACAGGGTGAAGCTGTACAACAGGAAAGGTGAGGAAATCGGTGAGGGAGTGGTTAACTGGGTTCTGCCGCCAGAGAGGAACGACAACACCTCTCTCGTCAGAGTGGAGGTGCCTGCAGAGCTGATTTTCGAAGTCAGGGCTGTAAGGCCAGTGGGGTGATAAGCGTGAAGGACAGGAAGGTTGTTTGCAGGTGTGAGGATCTGACCGAGGAGGAGATAATCCACGCCATCGAGCTTGGCTACGACGACCTTGAGAGCCTCAAGAGGTTTACCGGAGCAACGACTGGCCCATGTCAGGGTAAGAGCTGTCTGATGCACATCCTAAGAATACTCAGCCAGAAGACTGGCAAGAGCGTTGATGAGATTGGCGTAACAACGCAGAGGCAGCCCGTGAATCCGGTCCCGCTTTACATACTCGCTGCAGGGAAGGGTGATAAAGAATGAAGGTCGCTGTTATCGGTGGAGGAGTTGCGGGGCTTTCTGCAGCGTACTTTCTGGCAAAGGCTGGGGCTGACGTGAAGGTTTTCGAGCAGAAGTATCTGCTTTACGGTGCGAGCGGAAGGAACTCAGGCGGTTTGACTGCCCAGTTCACAAATGAAGCTATGATAAAGCTGGCAAAGAGAACGCTTGAACTCTACGATGAACTTCAGTCAGAGGTCGGGTTCAACTTTCTGCTGAGAAGGGACGGCTACGTCAAGATTGCGGGCAAGGGTGAGGAGGCGAAGCTCAGGGAAGAGGTTGAGTTCCAGAGAAAAGCCGGAGTTAAGGTGAAGATGGTCGAGCCTGAGTTCGTTAAGGAGCTGTTCCCCGACATAAACACCTCCGCCTTCACCGCTGCAAGCTACTTCGCCGATGGTGGAGTTGTTTTTCCATGGCCCGTTGTATGGGGGCTGGCAAAGGGCTGCAGGGAGCTTGGAGTGGAGATTTACGACTACACCCCGGCAAGTGTTGAGGTGAAGGGCAACGATCTAACTGTGAAAGCCAGCGGGGAGAGCTACAAGGTTGACTACATCATCAACGCTGCAGGGGCATGGAGCAATGAAATCAGCCAGCAGGCAGGGGTGGAGCTGAACAACAAGGTTTTCAGGGAGGAGATATGCGTAACTGAAAGCCTGAAGCCCTACCTTGACCCCTACATTATGGATATCTCAACAGGCGTTTACTTCAGCCAGTCCATGAGAGGAGAAATCGTTGGAGGGATTCTTGGCAGCGAGACGGACAGGCTTGAAACCAAAGCCTCCCTCGACTTTCTCACGACCTACGCAAAGAGGGTTACTGAGCTTGTGCCCAAGCTGAGGGGTATGGCAGTGCTGAGGCAGTGGGCAGGGCTATACGATGCAGGCAGGAACGGAATGCCTGTAATCGGCCAGACGAAAGTCAGGGGATTCATCCAGCTCAACGGCTTTGGCAGGCACGGCATGTCCCTCGCCTTGGCTGCAGGAGAGGGTGTGGCGGAGCTGATAGTGAAGGGAAGAAGCTCGATTGTTGAGCCCTTTAAACCTTAATTTTTCATAGGTAGTTTTAGAGGTTTTTACTATTTTTCAAAAGCAGGGAATTATTAAGTATTAGGAATGTGCTTTTGTAATTAATCAGTTAAATTGGAGGTGAAAGTTTGGGAAATTTCGGACTGTTTAGAGGATTAACTGCCGCTCTGCTTCTGCTTGCACTGCTGCAAACAGTAAACGCAGCTACCATAACTGGCTGCACTCAAATTCAGAGTCCGGGCTACTACGAGCTTGCCAGCGACATAACAGCATCGGGAACGTGTATTGTGATAACCTCTGACCATGTGACATTTGACGGAAAGGGTCACAAGATTTCGGGGACAACCGGAGATGGGATATTCGTTGTGAGCCAGACTGTGTATAATGACCCGGTTTACAACTACACAAACGTCATTAAAAACGTGTCCATACAGAACGTGGTAGTAGAGGGTTTTGACGTAGGAATACACATAAGAGGGGCACAGGGAGTCGCGGTAACAAAATCTGAGATTTTAAACTCGGCCTCCATAGGGATTCACGTGGAGTTCTCAGACAACGCACTGGTTTATGAAAATGTTGTCAGGAATGCAGATGTCGGAATAAAGATTGCCAACAGCTTCGCATCCGATATAGCCCACAACAGAGTTACAGGCTGCAACATTGGAATCTACACAGCAAAATACAAGGTTTTCTACGGGGACTGGCCCTACATTGGTTTGAAAAATGTTTATATTTACGACAATTACCTTAAAAACCACCAGAACATAGGCGGACTTGCAGCGAATCCCGCAACCGACCCCGGAGATCTGGAAAACGTCAATCTGTTTACTCAGAAAACACCCGGGACCAACATAATTGGTGGCCCATACTTCGGTGGTAACTTCTACAGCACGCCCTCTGGCAACGGATACAGCGACCTGTGTGTTGATGCAGACGTTGATGGGCTGTGCGACCAGCCGTTCAACGCTGGCTACCTCGTCGACAAGTATCCTCTTACATACATCACAGCAGCAGGACCTGACGTTACTCCGGAATTAAAGCCTGAAAAGCTCGTTGTTGTTAAGCCTGCAGAGGGAGAGAGCTTCTGCGCTGGAGATGAGATAGTCATTGAGTGGACTGGAGGAGATGAGGATTGGAGGGTTGACCTTTCCTTGGTGGATACTCTCAGTCTGGCAATGACGCCGATAGCTTCCGGAATACACAATTCAGGGCAGTACACATGGACCATTCCTGCAACTTTGTCCCCAGGAACGTACCAGATATACATTCAGGAAATCAACCAGCGTGATTACGCTTACGGAGGCAAGTTTTTTGTCATAGACTGCAGCCAGCAGGCAACGAAAGGTATTGAGGTTCCGGAGTGTGAGGGGATAATCGACCTCAGCACCGGCACAACCGGAAACTTCATTCCGGACTTATACGGTGCTGCAGAAGATTCTGTGAATGACCCGGTGGACTGGGAGGTTGAGGGGATGACGGCTTACGTCGTCCCACCGTATCCGGGGTGGTATTCGGGTCCAGAAATCGACTCCATTGCAAACTGGATTACGCCCTACACCAACCAGAACCACAATTACCCGCAGGGATACGGAGACTTTAAAGCCACGCTAAAGTTTACTGCTCCAGCAAACGGAAATATTACTCTCTACTACACAGCAGACGACGGTCTCGACCTATACCTCGACGGAAACCTTGTGGATTCCTACAAAGTTTACAAGGGTTTCACGCAGCTAAGAAAATACGAAACTAACGTTATTGCTGGACAGCACGTGATTACTGCCAGCGTTGAAGATGAACACAGAGTAGTTTCAGGATTTCTCGCAATAGGGTGGTTCTGTCCAACCGAGGTGGTTGAAAAACCATGTGAAAGACCGCAGACGGTAAAGCTTCAGGTTGGTGAGAAGTACCAGTGCGGAGACTATGTGGTATCGATAGAAAAGGTCTCCACAAACGGCTACGCTACAGTAACGGTTTACGAGAACGGCAACCTTGTCGGAAGCTACTCCGTGAACCTCGGTCAGAGTCTGGTTGTGGGAGGTTTGACCCTTACGCTAAAGGAGATGTCAGAAAACACAGTCGTACTTGAAGTTTGCTGTGATGAAGCAGTAGCATGTGAAAACTGGAGGGAAGTCGAGCTGAAGATAAGCGAGAAATATCAGTGCGGAGATTATACGATTGTGCTGGACAACGTCGACTACCCAACTCAGGCGGTGAAGGTTGCAGTATACGACTCCTCAGGAAACCTTTTGGGAATTCATCAGCTCTCAGTTGGAGACAGCATTTCCCAGCCGAGTTTGGTTTTGACAGATATCACCGGAGACAATTCCGCTAAATTCAAGATTTGCTGTGAGGAACTACCTATGGAATGTGAAGAGAAGGACGTGAGGGCTGTAATAGGGCAAAAGTATCCGTGTGGAGATTACTACTTCACCATGACTGGACTCAATTATGCTGATCAGAAGGTCACGATATCGATAATAGACCAGAGCGGAAATATTCTGTCAACCCACACGCTTGGAGTGGGTGATACAGCCGTGGAAGGGAGCATAAAGATTACTCTGAGCCAGATTACGGGAGATAACTCGGCATTGTTTACGGTGTGCTGTGAGAAGGTCGCATGTGAAACTTGGACAGAGGTTGATGCCAAAATAAGGGAAAAGTATCAGTGCGGAGAGTACACCTTAACTCTGAACAGCGTGAATTACGCAAACCAGAGCGTTGAAATATCCGTTTATGATTCGGGAGGCAATCTGATAGCCACTCACCAGCTCTCAGTTGGAGACAGCATTTCCCACCCGAGTTTGGTTTTGACAGATATCACCGGAGATAATTCAGCCAGATTCAAGGTTTGCTGTGAGAAGGTCAGCAAGGCGCAGCCCTCTTACACCACAACGATAAATCCAGAGGAGGCTACCGAGGTTCCAGCCACCACGGAGAAAGGAGGTGGGGAAGTCTCAGCTACGCCGGGCTTTGAAGCTCTCATTGCTGTAGCAGGGCTACTCGGTGTGGGCTACCTCCTGAGAAGGAAGTAATACGAGTGTAACACAATCAAAAACTCTTTTTCCCTATTTTTTAAAGTTGGACTATGACTCTGAAGTTCGTTAAAGGAGAGAGCGATATCCTTGAGCTGGCAAAGGGCAGGGCAGCATTCGTGCTCGTTATTGGAAACACCAAGACTGCGAACATTGAGGGGATAACTGTTGCCGGAGCAAATCCAGAGCTGATAAAGTACACTCCCCCCGCAGATGCGGAGCTTCTCTACCACGGGAAGTGCCTCTCCATTGATGGTGTACCCGCAACGCCCGACGGAAAGCCAACTCCAGCCCTGATAACCTACACCGCCTTACGCCTTACCTCCATCCCACTCTTCGTTGTAAACTCCGGCCTGATGGTTCCGCCAAAAATCCCCTACATCGACCTCAACGCTCCAGTGGGGGAGAACATCGCTGAAAGCAGAGCAATGGACAGAGAGAAGGTTGAGGAGGTGTTGGAGAGGGCCAAAATTGTAGGAAGGCAGCTTTCAAAGCTTTCGGATGTTCTGATTATTGGAGAGAGCATTCCCGCAGGAACGACAACTGCTGCGGCAGTTTTAAAGGCTCTCGGCCTTAACGCAGCTGTCTCATCCAGCATGCCTGAAAACCCGGTTGAGCTGAAGAGGAAGGTTGTTGAGAGGGCTGTGGAGAGGGTTGAAAGCAATGACCCCATTGAAGTTCTCTCAGCCGTCGGCGACCCGGTAATGGTTGGTGTCGCAGGAATTGCTCTCGGATCAGAAAAGCCAGTAATCTTGGCGGGAGGGACCCAGATGGTGGCTATAGCCAACCTCATAGCCAGAATGGGAGAAGTGGAGGCTGTGATAGCCACCACAAAATATGTTGCCAGCGACGCCACAGCAGACCTCTCCCTCTCCCCCTTCCCCGTCATAGCTTCTGACCCCATGCTCGGTAAGTCACGATATCCGGGGCTGAGGGCTTACGAGGAGGGCTTTGTTAAGGAGGGAGTTGGAGCTGGCGGGATGACATCTGTGGCTTATGCACGTGGCATAACTCCTGAAAAGTTTTTGGAGGAGGTGGAAAAAGACTACGAAAGGATTGTACTTTGACATTTCATTTTTTCGCAATTATACTGATTATTAACCAAAAAATTTAAATAGGAGCTAATATCAAACATTAAAATAATGTCGCAATTTATTCTCCTAAAACTAAACCAGAGGGGAAAAATTATCGATGTAACTGGTTTACCGGGTCTCAAAGGAAAGTACTTTCACGAGGTTTTTACTGTTGAGAATGGCACCGCATCTCCAGTTGCAAGGTATAACGGAATGAGCTTCAAAATGGCCAAGGTTGATTTTGATGACGGCCAAGTATGCGTGTTGATTCCGGAGCAGGACGAAAGCTGCCTGGACTACCTTCCTATCGGTTTGGCGGTTGTCCGTGATGGTGAAATTGTATACTCAAACAACATGTTCAGAGAATTGTTAGGGGAGAATTACTATTCTGAGCGGTTCTCAAACTTCATTCGCTCTCTGAATGAAAAAATTGGTGAAGGTGTTGTGAGAGATGAGGTGGCAATCACCTCGGAGCTGGGAGAGGAGAGGAAGTTAGAAATCATGGCTTCAAAGGGCTACTATAACGGTAAGGAAGCAATTTTGTGCACACTCAGAGATGCTACGAGGGACAGAGAGTTTGAAAACCTGTTTTTAACGCTGACAAGTAAAGCATTCGTAGTCGTTTACATCATTCAGGACGGAAAGTTCGCCTTCGTTAACGAGATGGCAACGGGGCTTGGGTACTCAATTGAGGAGCTATACCGGATGAATCCCTTTGACTTAGTGCATCCAGATGACAAAGAGCAGGTTATCGACAACTACGTCAGAAGGCTTGCGGGTGAGCACGTTGAGGTTCCCTACAGGTTCAGACTCGTTGCCAGGGACGGCAGGTTACTTTACGTTGATGCTATAGCAGCGAGGGTGATTTTCAGAGGAAGGCCCGCTGTGATGGGGATGCTTATAGACAGAACTGATGAAATGAAAAATCAGGAAAAGCTCAAAATGTACGAGAGATTTTTCAGAAGGTCAAAGGACATGTTCTTCATTCTCGACAGATACGGCAGGTTTATCGACGTTAACCCAAGATACGCAGAGATCCTGGGGTATGCGAAGGAGGACTTGCTGGGGCGGACTTCGAGAATTATTGCCCACGAGGACGACTTGGAGATTCTGAGGGAGAACTTTGGGAAGGTGCTTAGAGGGGAGAGCGTGAAGTTCAGCTTTAGGGCTAAGAGCAGAGATGGTGGGGTAAGGTTTGTTGAGGTCGTCGAGTGGCCTGTGTTTAAAAATGGTGAGGTTGCTGGGGCTGAAGGTGTTATAAGGGACATTACGGACAGGGTGACAACCGAGGAGGAGCTGAAAAAGAAAAATCAGCTACTAAGGATAATCGGTGAAATAAACGAGCTCATTTTGAAGGAAAGGGACGAGTACGCTTTGCTGCAGAAGGTTTGCAGATTTTTCTCAAAAATCAGGGACACGGACTCATGGACTTGGATTCTGGACGGAAACAGGTTAATTAAGGCTACACCTCTAGCTCCAGAGTGTCATCTTGCTGAAAAAACCAAGGACGGAGTTTTGAGGTTTGAAGATTGCCATTGCCCTTTAAGCAAAGCTAAGAGCCTGGCCGTTCCAATCAGGCATAACGGGAACGTTTTTGGAGTTCTGGTTCTTTGCAATGTGGGCAGCCTGGCGGAGGATGAAATGACCATAATCGAGGAGCTGGGCATAAACCTGGGCTTTGCCGTCTCATCCTACAGAGCAGAGAGGGACAGGAAGATAGCCTTCAATCTCCTTCTTGAAAATCTGAAGCAGCTTGAGTCGCTTGCTGACAGGTTGAGAAATCCAGTAGCCATTATTTCCGGATTTCTCGAGATAAAGGACGACATAGGGTACGAGAGGGCGTTTAGAGAAATTGAGAACCAGATTGAGAGGATAAACAGAATTTTGGATGATTTGAGGCTGCAGGAGACTCTGACGTACTTCATCCTCAAGGGGGAAAAGTATAAATAGTCTGCCGCAAGCATTTACGAAATTTGAAATGAGGTGTTGAAATTGAGTGAATTTGGTAGAGAATTTGGCCGTGCGCCACCTGTGGAAGTTGGAGACATTAGGGAAGTAAGAATTGAGGCAGTAGGTTCGGAAGGGGACGGAATAGCGAAAGTTGATGGCTTCGTGGTCTTCGTGCCCGGAGTCAAAGTGGATGATGTGGTGACCATCAGGATAACAAAGGTCCTGAGAAAGTACGGCTTTGCCGAAGTTGTTGAGTGAAAAAATAAAAAATTTTAGAGCTTGTTTAAAAGCTCTTCAATATTATTTATTAGCTCTTTTATTTCTTTTAACTCTCCTTTCATTTCCTCGATTTTGTCGTAGCCCTCGTCTCTCACCATTGCTCCGTAGTGTGTCGGGACTATTATGCCGGACTGCTCAAGCACACGCAGAGAATACCTTATTCTGTGCTTGGGCATGTTGAGAATGTCCGACAACTTAAATATCCCGACCGGCTGCTTCTCCATCACAGTCTTGAGCACTTCCAGGTGTCGAAGTACTATTTCCGCCTCAGCCTTCAATTTTCTGAACACCATAATAATGGTAGTAAGTAACGTATATAAAAATTATGTTAGCAATTGATTTGCTCTTCAAAAGCACTGTCATTCAATCTCCGCTACCTCTATAACCTCAAGCGGAATTCGCGGCATTCTCTTTCCGATCTCGTACTTGGCGATTTTGGCCGCATGCTCCGGGCTTTTTGCGTTAAAAACCTTCATCTCGAAGATTAGCCCCACTAACGCAACACCGGCAACCATAAACACGGCCTTCAGCGGGCTGTTGCACTTTGGACAGGCTGTGTCTCCCACATCGATCTTCACGAAGTCCAAATCAGGGTTGAGCTTCTTCCCCGCCTCGGCAACCGCTATGTTCATCGCGTCCTCAACACTTCTCGCCTTTCTCACAATCCACGCAGCCTGCAGAACGACAAGGTAATCGGGCATCCACCCAGTAGTGGTACTCCGATTTTAAAAACTGTTGCATAGTTTGCTGCAAAATCTTTAATGGTCGTTCTGGACTATTGGCAGAGCAAACTTAAATTTTTTGGATATATAGGCTTCAAACCACTCAAAATAAAGAAAGGCTTTTATGTTGAGTAAATAAAGGCAAAAGTGATGTCGGAGAACGTTGCTGTTATAGGAGTGGGACATTCCAAGTTTGGAACAAGGAAGGACGTGAACATTGCAGAGCTATGCTGGGAGTCTATGAAACCGGCTTTTGAGTCAGCCAATCTTGAGCCAAAAGACATAGAATTCTTTGTCGTGAGCAATGCAGGCATGTGGAGCAGCGAGGCTGCTGTTCCGGCGCTGATGGCGGAGTATGCAGACCTCGCCCCAAAGGGCTCAATGAGGGTTGAAGCAGCATGTGCCAGCGGGAGTGCTGCAGTGAGAGTTGGTTACACTGCTGTGAAGTCCGGAATGGCTGACATCGTTCTGGTTCTCGGCGTGGAGAAGATGCAGGAGTCCCCCAATCCGAACGTAATTGAGCTAATCGGCAGGTTCGGAAGCTACTTCTGGGAGTTCGAGAACTTCGGCCTCACCTTTCCAGCTTACTACGCCCTTCATGGCACGGCTTACATGATGAAGTACGGAGCTACCGAAGAGGACTACGCAAAGGTTGCAGTAAAGAACCACTACTATGGAGCTAAGAACCCCTACGCACAGTTCCAGAGGGAGATTGATGTTGAGACTGTGATGAAAAGCCCATACGTTGCTTGGCCCTTCAAGCTCTTCGACTGCTCACCCATCACCGATGGCTCAGCCTGCATTATTCTGGCGAGCGAGGAGAAGGTAAAGGAGCTTGGAATAGATGAGAAAATCTGGATTCTCGGACAGGGTGTTGGAACTGGAACTGCAAACCTGAGCAGAAGGGAGGAATTCAGCTCCCTTGCCTCAGCAACCTACGCTGCCGAGCAGGCCTACAAGATGGCCGGAATCGACATCGACGACCCAACTAAGTATCTGGACGGTGCCAACGTCCACGACTGCTTCACCGCTCCAGAGATTATTGCCTACGAGGACCTCAGATTCTGCAAGAGGGGAGAGGGCTACAAGCTGATCAGAGAGGAGCAGACCTACATCGGAGGAAAGATTCCGGTAAACGTTGATGGTGGCTTAAAGGCCAAAGGTCACCCCATTGGAGCAACTGGTGTAAGTCAGGCAGTGGAGGCTTACAAGCAGCTGCTGCAGAAGGCAGAGCCGGGAAGGCAGGCTGACATAAACAAGGGAAGGTGGCTTGCCCACAATGTTGGAGGAACGGGGCACTACAGCTACGTGACAATTTACGGGCTTGAGAAGAGGTGATATCGATGAAAGAGGAGATAAAGAAGGTTATTGAGGAAACGGGACTTCCCATCATCACTGACGAAAAGAGCGGTGCAGCTCAGTGGGTTGATTTGAGAGAGCTCAGGCTCAGCTACATCATCTCCGTTGAGAACATCAAGCCCTTCTACGAGGGGCTGAAGGAGGGCAAGCTGCTAGGAACGAAGTGCAAGAAGTGCGGAAGACTCTTCTTCCCACCTCAGAAGGACTGTCCAAGCTGCTTTGATTCAGACATAGAGTGGGTCGAGCTTAAGAATGAAGGAACGCTTGAAACAATGACGGTTGTCTTCGTAAGGCCGCCGTCATTCAGCGCATACGACCCCTACCCTGTAGCAATAGCAAAGCTTGACGATGGGCCGAGAATCCTTGCGTGGTACAAGGGTGACCCCCAGCAGGCTAAGCCCGGAATGAGGGTTAAGATTCAGGTAGGTAAGAGGAAGGAAGGCTACCTGATGTATGAAATTGCACCGGCGTGAGGTGAGAGTATGAAGGTAAAGAAGGTTTGTGTGCTTGGAGCTGGAGCAATGGGCAGCGGAATTGCCCAGGTGTGTGCGACCGCAGGCTATGAGGTATGGGTGAGAGACATAAAGCAGGAGTTTCTGGACAGAGGGAAGGCAGCGATTGAGAAGAACCTCCAGAAGGCTGTGAGCAAGGGCAAAATGACCGAAGAGAAGGCAAAGGAAATTCTCAGCAGAATTCACTTCACCCTCGACATGGAAGAGGCTGTTAAGGACGCTGATCTGGTCATCGAGGCGGTGCCCGAGATAATGGATCTGAAAAAGCAAGTTTTCGCTGAAGTTCAGAAGTACGCCAAGCCTGAGTGCATCTTTGCAAGCAACACCTCAGGTTTGAGCATAACAGAGCTTGGAAATGCTACCGACAGACCGGAAAAGTTCCTTGGTCTGCACTTCTTCAACCCTCCGCCTGTGATGGCTCTCGTTGAGGTCATTAAGGGAGAGAAGACAAGCGATGAAACGATCAAGTTCGGCGTCGAGTTCGTAAAAAGCCTTGGGAAGGTTCCTGTTGTGGTTAAGAAGGATGTTGCTGGGTTCATAGTGAACAGAATTCTGGTGCCCTACCTTGTCCTTGCAATTGACGACGTTGAGAAGGGAGTTGCGACAAAGGAGGAAATCGATGCGACGATGATGTACAAGTACGGCTTCCCGATGGGGCCCATAGAGCTTTCAGACTTCGTCGGGCTGGACATTCTCTACCACGCAAGCCAGCAGTGGGACATTGTTCCGCAATCAAAGCTTCTTGAGGAGAAGTTCAAGGCAAACGAGCTTGGAATGAAGACGGGCAAGGGATTCTATGACTGGAGCGCTGGAAGGCCAAAGATTCCTCAGGAGCTTGCTGGGAAGTACGACGCAATCAGACTCATAGCTCCGATGGTGAACATAGCTGCAGACCTAATTGCAATGGGTGTTGCAGATGCGAAGGACATCGATACTGCAATGAAGCTGGGAACCAACATGCCCAAAGGGCCATGTGAGCTTGGCGATGAGATTGGTCTGGATGTAATCCTTGCAAAGGTCGAGGAGCTTTACAAGGAGAAGGGATTCGAGATTCTCAAGCCCTCAGAACACCTCAAGAAGATGGTGTCAGAGGGCAAGCTGGGAGAGAAGAGCGGTGAGGGCTTTTACAGCTATGGCAAGGGAGAGATGACCTTCAAGAACATCGAGATTGTTAAGGACACCGAGAACAAGATTGCAAAGCTCATAATAAACCGCCCGCAGAGACTGAACGCCCTCTCCCTCGACACGCTCGATGAGATCTTCGAGGCTCTGAGAATGCTTGAGAAGGATGACGACGTGAGAGTTGTTGTAATTACCGGAGCCGGAGACAAGGCTTTCTCAGCAGGCTTTGACTTGCAAACCGCAATGCAGGTGCCGGACTTCTTGGCCCCGGCAAACTCGATGATGGTGGCGGCGAAGGGACAGTGGGTCTTCACGCAGATTGAGAGGTTCCCGAAGCCGGTCATTGCAGCTATAAACGGATACGCCTTTGGTGGAGGGTGCGAGCTTGCCTTGGCATGTGATTTCAGAATAATGAAGAGAGGTGCCAAGATTGGGCTCACGGAGATCAGCCTCGCCCTCATCCCCGGCTGGGGCGGAACGCAGCGCTTGCCAAAGCTGGTTGGACTTACAAAGGCCAAGGAAATGATAATGCTCGCAAAGAGAATTGATGCCGATGAGGCAGAGAGAATTGGGCTTGTCAACAAGGCTGTTGATCCGGAGAAGTTCGAGGAGGAGGTTATGGCCCTGGCAAAGGAGCTCGCAGCTGGCCCACCAGTCAGCCTGAGGGCGGCAAAGTACGCCATTAACTTCGGAGCTGAGCTTCCAGCAGAGATTGGACAGATGATCGAGGCCGGAATGTTCGCTGTTGCAACCTCAACTCAGGATGTTGTAGAGGGTGTTTCGGCCTTCTTCCAGAGGAGGAAGCCTGAGTTCAAAGGAAAGTAAAAATTCACCTTTCAAATTTTTAAAAATAGGAAATTTTTTATTTCGGTTTGCTCATCATGGCACGGAGGTGGTTGAATGAAAATAATCGTGCTCGCAAAGCACGCTCCAGATCCGGAGTCGGAGATTAGCGTTGCCAGCGATGGCAAAAGCATAAGCCAGAGCGGATTGGTTTACGACATCAACGACTGGGACAGGTATGCTGTTGAGGAGGCCATAAGAATCAAAGAGGAAAAGGGCGGAGAGGTTGTGGTGGTAGGTGTAGGCACGAACTGCGACGACACGCTGAGAAAATGCCTCGCCATGGGTGCTGACAGGGCAATAAAGATTCCCGTTGACACGTCCTTTGACGCGTACCAGACGGCTGAAGTGATAAAGGAGGCAATAAAGGACGAGCAGTTCGACATGATTTTTGCAGGGCTCATGAGCCAAGACTTGAACAACGCACAGGTAGGTGTACTGCTCGCTGCAATGCTGGATTTGCCGGTTGCTACCGCCGTTGCTGAGCTTAAGGTTGAGGACGGAAAGGTTATAGCAAGGAGAGAGCTTGAAGGAGGCTATCTTGAGGAAGTGGAGCTTCCCACTCCGTGCGTTCTCACAATTCAGAGCGGTATCAACGAGCCAAGATACGTGTCGATTATGGGTATAAAGAGGGCCAAGTCGAAGGAGATGAAGGAAGTCAGCGTTACGCCAAGCATCTCAACGCTCGAAATAGAGAAAATGTATCTCCCGCCGGTCAAGAAGGCAGAGATGATTGAGGGTGATCCGTCACAGATAGCTGAGAAGATTATCCAGATACTGAAGGAGAGGGGGTTGATATAATGAAGGTGTTCTGCGTTGCCGAATACAGGTTCGAGGAGCTCAATCCGCTCAGCATCGAACTGCTAAACCTTGCAAACCAGATCAAGGGGGATGGCACGGCTGAGGCTGTGGTGATCGGCAAGGATGTGGGCAAGTACGCAGAGGAGCTTGCGAAGTACGCCGACAAGGTATGGAAGGTGGAGGATGACAGCCTTGAGAACTACACGCCCGACCTTTACGTTGACGTGCTGCTGCAGCTTGCCGAAAGAGAGAAGCCCGATTTGATACTGATTGGCAACACCGCCCAGGGCGGGGAGTTTGCACCGTACCTCGCAGCTAAGATGAACGTTCCGATTGCAACTGACGTTGTTGCCGTTGACGTTAGCGATGGAGTTAAGGTGTCGAGATACCTGATGCAGGGCAAGCTTATGGTTGACCTTAAGCTGAAGTCAACTCCCGCTGTGCTCACCATCAGACAGGGAGTTTTTAAGGAGGGGCCTGAGGTAGGCGGAGAGATAGTCGATGCCGGAATCAAGCCGAGCAAGGAATCGAGAAGGAAGTTCGTGTCCTACATCGAGCCAGAGGTCGGTGAGGTTGACATTACGCAGGCCGACATAATCGTGTCAGTTGGCAGAGGTATTGAGGATGCATCCAACATCGAGCTGGCTGAGGAGCTTGCAGAGCTTCTTGGTGGTGTGGTGGCTGGAAGCAGGCCGGTCATAGACAACGGATGGCTGCCGAAGGACAGGCAGGTCGGTATCTCAGGAAAGGTCGTGAAGCCAAAGCTTTATCTGGCCCTCGGTATCAGCGGTGCGTTCCAGCACATCATGGGTATGAAGGACAGCGAGCTTATAATCGCCATCAACAAGGATCCGGAAGCACCGATCTTCGGTGTGGCTCACTACGGTGTTGTTGCCGACCTCTTCGAAGTTGTCCCCGAGCTCATCGAGAAGCTGAAGGAAATAAAGGGCTGATTTTATTTTAACTTTTTTATATTGTTCGTTATTGGTCATTCATTGCGTTGGTGGTAAAGCAGCTCCATGGTCTTACCTCAGCTGCAGACGTTCTAAGAGTTGTGGAACTGGTTTTGTCATCTCACCCATTTAAACCTCTCTTTATTTCAGGTTTCTTTAGCTGCCATTGACTCAATTTGGCGTTCGCCCACTCTGTCGCAAGCTGAGAGCTTGCTGACTACGTAACACGCGGAGTGTTGATAGCTACTAGAAGTTCCCAAAATATAGGGGATGCATTCCTAAGAAACCGAGGTGTCATGATAACAGATAAAAAGTTTTTAGAAGTCAAACACTATGGAGAATTATCTCATAACGTTATTTTTTAATACTCTATGGAACCAGAAGAGCGTAATCGAAAGAAGGTGATGTAGTTGAGTTTTGTTATCTGGATCACCGGGCCTAGCGGTGCGGGAAAGACGACGCTCGCTAATGCTCTTTACAAAAAACTGGAGAGTATGGGGTACAGGGTTGAGTTGCTGGACGGAGATGGCGTCAGGAGAAAGCTATACCCAAACTTAGGTTTTAGCGAGGAAGAGAGGTGGATGCACAATAGAGTTGTCGTGGAGATGGCGAGAAGGTTGTCGAGAAACGGTATCATAACGATAGTTTCAGTCGTGTCCCCTTACAGGGCGTGGAGAGAGTACGCAAGGAAGGAGATAGAAAAATTCGTGGAGGTTTATCCAAGATGTCCTCTCGAAGTTAGGATGAAACGCGACCCTAAAGGGCTTTACAGCAAAGCTTTGAGAGGAGAGATAAAGGGGTTGACTGGTTTGGATGGTGAATATGAGGAGCCAGAGAATCCTGAAGTTGTGGTTGATACGGACAAAATGACCGTTGAGGAGGAAGTAGAAGCAGTCTTGAAGAAGTTGATGGAATTGGGCTATCTCTAATTCGAAACTTTTTTATCAACTCGTAGAAAGGGAGGCAGAGATGTTTGGCTATCTGAAATACAGGGATGTAATTTTAACCCTCACGAAGTACGAATTCAAGCAGAGATATAGAGGAACTGTCTTTGGTGTTGCTTGGAGCCTTGTGGTTCCTTTTTTGATGGCTTTGGTTTTGTATGCTATATTCAGTCAGCTTTTGCACAGAACAGAGTACAGAATATTGTATCTGATTGTCGGTATTTTCTTTTACCGCTATTTTAGCATGGGAACATCCATCGGACTTAATGCTGTAACTGGAAAAGCTCATCTGGTTACGAAAACGACCATTCCAAGGGAGATTTTGCCTTTGACGACGACACTGGCTTATGGACTAAGCTCTTTTATCGAGATGGTAATACTTTTGCCGGGTATAATACACTTTGGAGGTGATATCAGTTACTTCTTCTTGCTTGTCCTGCTCCACCCAATATACGTTCTTTTCGTCTTCGGATTGAATTTATCGCTCTCAGCTATTGAAGTTTACTTCAGAGACCTAAAAGAAATCTGGAGTGTTGTTACGCAGCTAATGTTTTTCATGCTTCCCATAATTTATCCCATAGATATAATCCCCGTGAATCTTCTGCCATACTATATGCTCAACCCCCTCGTTAGGTTGCTCAACGCGTACAGGGATGTTATGATTTACGGAAAACTCCCGGATTTGTTTGATATGATTTACGTTCTGCTGGTGACTTTCGTTACATTGCTTATCGGCCACGCAATATTTAAAAAACTGGAAAAAGGATTTGTTGAAAGATTATGACTGCTGTTAAGGTAGAGGGAGTTTCGAA